>Ga0209370_1000264_pt1 | contig 91128 bp, 83 predicted proteins | sample AgamicAtPrz_FD_187164 | JGI IMG/M metagenome (GOLD analysis project Ga0209370, IMG submission 187164) | Agave microbial communities from Guanajuato, Mexico - At.P.rz (SPAdes) (version 2) | ecosystem: Host-associated > Plants > Phyllosphere > Phylloplane/Leaf | place: Guanajuato, Mexico...
AAATTAGCAGTAAACCGGAGTGACATCCGGTGCAGTGACGAAATTCGGTGGAGCGGTAGTTCAGTTGGTTAGAATACCTGCCTGTCACGCAGGGGGTCGCGGGTTCGAGCCCCGTCCGTTCCGCCACCCTTATTTAGGGGCGTAGTTCAATTGGTAGAGCACCGGTCTCCAAAACCGGGTGTTGGGGGTTCGAGTCCCTCCGCCCCTGCCAGAAAATAATCCTTAGCTTAACGGCTAAGGATTTTTTTTGTCTGCAATTTACCTGCCTGGCGGGGAGATAACCCCCCCGTCCTGTCCGTTCAACTCATTGTTCCAGAATGGATATCTTCAGCAACTCCTTGATCTGTGTCTGCTTATCACTGTTTTGCAGCCAGATGGCGTATAACGGACGAGAAAGCGTCGTGCTGTCCGTTACGCTATGTAGTTCTGCTTTCTCGTTGGCCCAGGTGGTCGGCAACCATGTACATCCATTGAGTTCGCTAAGAAACTTAACCGCGATCTCTGCTGAACTGGTTGTTAATACAGGAATGTCATCGCCGGGAAGCAAAGACGTTTCGTGCTGCTGAAAATCTGGTCCCCACTCTAATCGCAGGTAATTCAAATCCGCTTTATTACGTGCCGGTGTTGCACAGTAGAGTGCCAGCGAGAAATGCCCAAGCAGTTGGCTATTAAATTCATCCATCTTGGGCGCTTCGGAAGTAATGAGCAGATCCAGCTGGCGTTCATGGAGCTGCTTCACCAGTGACTGGCGCTGTGCGATCCGTGCCTCGAATTGCATACCAGTGTGGGACGTATATAAGCGCGTTAACCATTGGGACAGCATACACTCCCAGAGCGATGCGCTCGCCCCTATCGACAGCTCATTGTGCCGCGAGGAGTGAGCGACCTCTTTCCTTGCCGCCTGCCAGGTGCTCATTAATGTTTCCGCATATGGCAACAGACGCTCTCCGGCTGTGGTAAGACGTATGTTATTGCGATGCCGGGTAAAGAGATTAACTCCCAGCTGATTCTCAAGTTGGCGAATGCGAAAGCTTACCGCTGATTGGGTCAGGTAGAGCGCTTCTGCTGCCCGCCCGAAATGGCGTGTTCTGCTTACTTCAAGAAACGTTTTCAGCAATTCCGTATCCACAACTCTCTCCGCAAAATTATTTGTCGTTATGATTTAAATGTTTTGTTTTACACTCTGTCAAGCGTAACTAATACTCCGCGCCATAAATAGCCCGGCCAAGAGAATTAGGAGCGTGTAGGATGGCGGAAAGCTTTACGACGACTAATCGATTTTTCGACAACAGATATTATCCACGCGGGTTCTCTCGACATGGTGATTTCACCATTAAAGAGGCGCAGCTGCTGGAACGTCATGGTTATGCTTTCAACGAGCTGGATCTGGGTAAGCGCGAACCCGTAACGGAAGAAGAAGTTCTGTTTGTTGCGGTATGCCGTGGTCAGCGTGAGCCTGTTACCGAAGCAGAGCGCGTGTGGAGTAAGTATATGACGCGTATCAAGCGTCCTAAGCGTTTCCACACCCTGTCTGGTGGCAAGCCGCAGATGGAAGGCGTGGAAGATTACACTGAAAGCGATGATTAACAGAAAGGGCCGAAAGGCCCTTTTTTACGTCATCATCTTTTGCAGGTGGAGCAGCATCCTGTCAACCGCGCGGTAACTCAGCGCCTCCTGCAGGTGAAGACGACGTATATCGTCTTCCTGATGAAGGTCGGCAATAGTACGCGCTACCTTAAGTAATCGCTGCCAGGCTCGGACTGATAATCCAAGACGGATGAGCGTCTCTTCCAGCCACTCGGCGTCGGTAGTTTCCAGGCGGCAGAATTGCTTGATGCCGGCATTATCCAGCAGGGCGTTAAGGCACTGTTGGCGCGCAAGTTGCGTTGAACGCACCTCTATTACCCGCGACCTGATTTCAGCACTACTTTCACCCACATCGCCCGGTTTACTTAACATGCCTGGCGGCAGCAGGGGGATCTCAAGGGATAAATCGAACCGGTCGAGAAAGGGGCCGGACAGACGTCCAAGATAACGCAGAGTCTGTTCAGGGCTGCAACGATTATGATTTCCCTGATAGTGCCCGGTCGGACTGGGATTCATTGCGGCAATGAGTTGGAAGCGCGCAGGATAGCTGACTTTAGCGCGCGTGCGTGAAATATGAATTTTCCCAGACTCGACGGGCTCTCTTAATGCATCCAAAGCCCGGCGCTCAAACTCCGGTAATTCATCCAGAAACAGCACGCCATTGTGCGCCAGTGAAATCTCTCCGGGCATGGGGATTGCCCCACCGCCTACCAGAGCCGTCAATGATGCGCTGTGGTGAGGTGCCCTGAATGGCCGCTGACGCCACTGCCGCTGTAACGCGACCGGATTCACCAGACTCATAATAGCGGCGCTCTCAAGCGCCTCCTCATCGCTCAACGGTGGCAAAATCCCGTTAAGCCGACTCGCCAGCATTGTTTTTCCGGTGCCGGGCGGGCCAATGAAGAGCAGGTTATGCCCGCCAGCGGCTGCAATCTCCAGGCCTCGCTTGCCCTGTTGTTGCCCGTATACCTCATTGATGTCTTCGCAACACGCTTCAGTGCTTAGCGCCGGGGAAACCGGCCGATCAAGCGAGCCTTTGCCTTCAAGAAACGCGCATACCTCCAGCAGGTGTGATGCAACCATACAGCCGGGTTTATCAATCAGGCCCAGTTCCGATGCGTTTTCCTGAGCGACAACGATTTGGCGCTGTTGCTGGAGTGCCTCCATAGCACATGAGATCGCACCGGGAACGCCGCGCAACGCGCCGGTAAGCGCCAGCTCACCGACAAATTCTGTCTGGCTTAACAGTGAGGTGCTGAGCTGCTCCGAGGCGGCCAGTAACGCGACAGCAATGGGTAAATCGTAACGCCCACCCTCTTTAGGTAAATCGGCCGGCGCGAGATTGACGGTGACCTTACGGGCCGGGAACTCATAACCACTGTTGATAATTGCGCTACGCACACGATCGCGCGCTTCCTTTACAGTCGTCTCAGGCAGGCCAACAATAGTCAGACCCGGTAAACCTGCACTCATATGTACTTCAACGGTAACCAGCGGGGCCGTTACGCCCAACGCAGCTCTGGTAAACACAATGGCGAGAGACATATTCACCTCCTTGAGGTAAATAGCCTGCCGGTATCTTTTCCTGAAAGATAACTGCGTTTATGTGATTTTCTAGCCTCATTCCAGCAATAATCAGCCTGATTTTGCATTTTCATCGTAATGTGGAATCAACCTCTAAGGAACATAAAAACCAGATTTAGCTCTGTCATCGCCAGGCGAAAAGCGGACGCCCGGTGATACGTTTTTTTTATGTCTCTATTAGCCATTGAAAAATAATAGTTTTTCTGTGAATTATTCATACGCATTGGTTTTTTTCTTAAAAATAATCCTTGTCACTCTGTCAGACACTGTGATAACTCTTTAGACATTACTTCGAACAAGATATGTGACGAACTGAAAATGACAGCCCTTCTACGAGTGATTAGCCTGGTCGTACTAAGCGTGGTGGTGATTATTATCCCACCGTGCGGGGCTGCACTTGGACGAAGAAAGGCTTAGAAATCAAGCCTGAATCAACGAGAACCCCCGCACCGAAAGGTCCGGGGGTTTTTTTATGACCTTAAAACGTAAGCGAGGAGCAGAATATGAGTAGTAGCATAAAACACTGTTTCTCCCGTTGTAGAGCGGGGAACTAACTATGAATGGGGCACAGTGGGTAGTACATGCGTTGCGAGCACAGGGTGTTGATACGGTATTCGGTTATCCTGGTGGCGCAATAATGCCGGTCTATGATGCGCTATACGACGGCGGCGTGGAACACCTGTTGTGCCGGCACGAGCAGGGCGCAGCGATGGCGGCGATTGGCTATGCGCGGGCTACTGGTAAAACCGGCGTCTGTATCGCTACCTCTGGCCCAGGCGCTACCAATCTCATCACCGGCCTGGCCGATGCGCTGCTCGATTCTGTCCCCGTTGTTGCCATCACCGGCCAGGTTGCTTCGCCGTTTATCGGCACCGATGCCTTCCAGGAAGTTGATGTGCTGGGCATGTCGCTCTCGTGTACCAAACACAGTTTCCTCGTACAGTCGCTGGAAGAGCTGCCACAGGTCATTGCTGAAGCGTTCACCATCGCTAATAGCGGTCGTCCGGGTCCGGTACTGGTTGATATTCCTAAGGATATTCAGATTGCCACAGGCGAACTGGAACCGTGGTTATCCACCGTTGAAGATACCTTCTCGCCGCCGCTGGAAGCGATTGAACAGGCCCGGCAGATGCTGGCCCAGTCAACCAAACCCATGCTTTATGTAGGCGGCGGTGTCGGGATGGCTCAGGCCGTTCCGGCGCTGCGTGAATTCATCGCCGAAACCGGCATCCCGGCTACCGCCACCCTGAAAGGTCTGGGCGCAGTCGAGCCGGATTATCCGTTCTATCTCGGCATGCTGGGCATGCACGGCACCCGGGCGGCAAACCTTGCGGTTCAGGCATGTGACCTGTTGATCGCTGTCGGCGCACGTTTTGATGATCGGGTGACCGGCAAACTCAACACTTTCGCGCCGCATGCCAAAGTCATTCATATGGATATCGACCCGGCGGAGATGAATAAGCTGCGCCAGGCTCATGTGGCCTTACCGGGCGATCTCAACGTCATGTTGCCTGCACTGCAGCAGCCGCTGCCAGCTATCGCCGGCTGGCGCAGTGAGGTGGCGACGCTGCGTGAAGAACATAGCTGGCGTTACGATCATCCGGGAGACGCAATCTACGCCCCGCTGCTGCTCAAACAGCTCTCCGACCGCAAACCTGCCAGTGCGGTTGTGACCACCGACGTGGGTCAGCATCAGATGTGGGCCGCGCAGCATATGTCGTTCACCCGGCCGGAAAACTTTATTACGTCCAGCGGTCTCGGAACGATGGGGTTCGGCTTGCCGGCGGCGGTGGGCGCGCAGGTTGCGCGTCCGGATGATACGGTGATCTGCATCTCCGGGGATGGCTCTTTCATGATGAACGTGCAGGAGCTGGGAACCGTAAAACGCAAGCAGCTGCCGCTGAAAATTGTTCTGCTGGATAACCAGCGCCTGGGCATGGTGCGCCAGTGGCAGCAGCTCTTTTTCCAGGAGCGTTACAGCGAAACCACCCTGACCGATAACCCGGACTTCCTCACTCTGGCCAGCGCATTCGGTATTCCTGGTCAGCACATTACCCATAAAGATCAGGTTGAGGCTGCCATCGACACGCTGCTCAACAGCGATGGCCCCTACCTGCTTCACGTATCCATCGATGAACTCGAAAATGTCTGGCCGCTGGTTCCACCTGGTGCCAGTAACGCTCAAATGCTGGAGAAATTATCATGACGCAACATCAGATAGCTGTTCAGGCCCGCTTTCGCCCCGAGACCCTGGAACGCGTACTGCGTGTGGTGCGTCACCGTGGATTCGAAATCTGCGCCATGAATATGGAATCCGCCTCGAATTCCGGAAATATAAATATCGAATTGACCGTTGCCAGCCCTCGCCCAGTCGAATTACTGTTTAGTCAATTGCGAAAACTGGTCGACGTGGGTCACGTTGAGATCCAGCAACAAACATCATCATCACAACAAATAAGCGCCTGAGCGCAATAGGAATAAAAATGACGACGAAAAAAGCGGATTACATTTGGTTCAATGGCGAGATGACTCCCTGGGGTGAGGCGAAGGTGCACGTCATGTCGCACGCCCTGCACTACGGAACGTCCGTCTTTGAAGGTATCCGTTGCTATGAGTCTCGCAAAGGGCCGGTAGTGTTCCGTCATCGTGAGCACATGCAGCGTCTGCGCGACTCCGCGAAAATCTATCGCTTCCCGGTTACTCAGAGCGTCGATGAGCTGATGGAAGCCTGCCGTCAGGTGATCCGTAAAAACAACCTGACCAGCGCTTATATCCGTCCGCTGGTGTTCGTCGGTGATGTCGGCATGGGCGTTAACCCGCCGGAAGGGTACGCCACCGACGTCATCATCGCGGCGTTCCCGTGGGGTGCTTATCTCGGTGCGGAAGCGCTGGAGCAGGGCATCGACGCGATGGTCTCCTCCTGGAACCGCGTTGCGCCGAATACTATCCCTACCGCGGCAAAAGCAGGTGGTAACTACCTCTCCTCCCTGCTGGTGGGCAGCGAAGCGCGTCGTCACGGCTATCAGGAAGGTATCGCGTTGGATGTAAACGGCTATATCTCGGAAGGCGCGGGCGAAAACCTGTTCGAAGTGAAAGACGGCATTCTGTTTACCCCGCCGTTCACATCCTCTGCACTGCCGGGCATCACCCGCGACGCCATCATCAAGCTGGCGCAGGATCTGGGTATCGAAGTGCGTGAGCAGGTGCTGTCCCGCGAATCGCTCTACCTGGCGGATGAAGTGTTTATGTCCGGTACTGCGGCGGAGATCACCCCGGTACGCAGCGTGGATGGGATTCAGGTTGGCGAAGGCCGCTGCGGCCCGGTGACCAAACGCATTCAGCAGGCGTTCTTCGGGCTGTTTACCGGCGAAACCGAAGACAAATGGGGCTGGCTGGATCAGGTAAACCCATAACCACACTTTTTCCCGACGTCATCCCTGCGGGGATGACGTGATAAGGGATACGGGGCGGCAATGTACCGCCCGGCACAACGACAGACTGGAGTAAAGACATGCCTAAATACCGTTCCGCCACCACCACGCATGGCCGCAACATGGCGGGAGCCCGTGCGCTGTGGCGCGCCACTGGAATGACCGACGCCGACTTTGGTAAGCCAATTATCGCGGTCGTTAACTCCTTTACCCAGTTCGTGCCGGGCCACGTCCATCTGCGCGATCTGGGCAAGCTGGTGGCTGAGCAGATCGAAGCCGCAGGCGGCGTGGCTAAAGAGTTCAACACCATTGCGGTGGATGACGGCATCGCCATGGGCCACGGCGGGATGCTTTACTCGCTGCCATCGCGCGAGCTGATTGCCGATTCCGTAGAGTACATGGTCAATGCTCACTGCGCTGACGCTATGGTCTGTATCTCCAACTGCGACAAAATCACTCCCGGCATGCTGATGGCCTCGTTGCGCCTCAACATTCCGGTCATTTTCGTTTCCGGCGGCCCGATGGAAGCCGGGAAAACCAAACTGTCCGATCAGATCATCAAACTGGATCTGGTGGATGCGATGATTCAGGGCGCGAACCCGAACGTCAGCGACGAGCAGAGCGATCAGATTGAACGCTCCGCCTGCCCGACCTGTGGCTCCTGTTCCGGTATGTTCACCGCTAACTCCATGAACTGTCTGACCGAAGCGCTCGGCCTGTCACAGCCGGGTAACGGCTCAATGCTGGCGACCCACGCTGACCGTAAATCGCTGTTCCTGAGCGCGGGGGAACGCATCGTTGCCCTGACCAAACGCTATTACGAGCAGGACGATGACTCGGCGTTGCCGCGTAACATCGCCAACAAAGCCGCCTTCGAAAACGCCATGACGCTGGATATCGCGATGGGCGGCTCGACCAATACCGTGCTGCATTTGCTGGCCGCCGCACAGGAAGCGGAAATCGACTTCACCATGAGCGATATTGACAGGCTCTCGCGTAAAGTGCCGCAGCTGTGCAAGGTGGCGCCAAGCACCCAGAAATACCATATGGAAGACGTGCATCGCGCCGGTGGCGTTATCGGCATCCTCGGCGAGCTGGATCGCGCCGGGTTGCTGAACCGCGACGTGAAAACCGTACTGGGCCTGACGCTGCCGGAAACCCTGGCGCGCTACGACGTTATGCTTACCCAGGATGCGTCGGTAAAAAGCATGTTCTCCGCCGGCCCGGCGGGCATCCGCACCACCCAGGCATTCTCCCAGGACTGCCGCTGGGATTCGCTGGATACCGACCGCGCCGAAGGCTGCATTCGCTCGCTGGAGCATGCGTACAGTAAAGATGGCGGTCTGGCCGTGCTGTACGGCAACTTTGCCGAAAACGGCTGCATCGTAAAAACCGCTGGCGTGGATGACAGCATTCTTAAGTTCACCGGCCCGGCCAAAGTGTATGAGAGCCAGGACGATGCGGTGGAGGCAATTCTTGGCGGCAAAGTGGTGGCGGGTGACGTGGTGGTGATCCGCTACGAAGGGCCAAAAGGCGGTCCGGGCATGCAGGAAATGCTCTATCCGACCACCTTCCTGAAATCAATGGGGCTGGGCAAAAGCTGTGCGCTGATCACCGATGGTCGCTTCTCCGGCGGCACTTCCGGTCTTTCGATTGGTCACGTTTCGCCGGAAGCGGCAAGCGGCGGTAACATTGCGCTGATTGAAGATGGCGACATGATTGCCATTGATATTCCGAACCGTGGCATTCAGCTGCAGGTGAGCGACCAGGCGCTGGCGGCCCGCCGCGAAGCCCAGGACGCGCGTGGAGCCGATGCCTGGACGCCGAAAGCGCGTGAGCGTCAGGTATCCTTCGCGCTGCGCGCCTACGCCAGCCTCGCCACCAGCGCAGATAAAGGCGCAGTACGCGATAAATCGAAGCTGGGAGGCTAAGCATGGCCGAGCCGCAACCCCTTCCCGACGCGCCCGGTGGCGCAGAATACCTGCGCGCCGTGCTGCGCGCGCCGGTATACGAGGTGGTGCAGGTCACCCCTCTGCAAAAAATGGACAAACTCTCGTCCCGCCTGGAGAACGTCATCCTGGTGAAGCGTGAGGATCGCCAGCCGGTGCACAGCTTCAAGCTGCGCGGTGCCTACGCCATGATTGCTGGCCTGACTGAAGAGCAGAAAGCGCGCGGCGTGATCACTGCCTCGGCGGGAAACCATGCGCAGGGCGTAGCGTTCTCTTCTGCGCGTCTTGGTATCAAAGCGCTGATCGTGATGCCGGTGGCAACCGCCGACATCAAAGTCGATGCGGTGCGCAGCTTCGGAGGGGAAGTATTGCTCCACGGGGCCAACTTTGACGAGGCGAAAGCGAAAGCGGTTGAGCTGGCGCAGCAGCAGGGCTTTACCTGGGTGCCACCCTTCGACCACCCGGCGGTGATCGCCGGGCAGGGCACGCTGGCGCTGGAGCTGTTACAGCAGGATGCGCACCTCGATCGCGTCTTTGTGCCGGTGGGCGGTGGCGGGCTGGCCGCAGGCGTGGCGGTGCTGATCAAGCAGCTGATGCCGCAGATCAAAGTCATTGCCGTCGAAGCCGAAGAGTCTGCGTGCCTGAAAGCGGCGCTGGATGCCGGGCATCCGGTAGAGCTGCCCCGTGTTGGGCTGTTCGCTGAAGGGGTGGCGGTGAAACGTATCGGGGAAGAAACCTTCCGCGTCTGCCGGGAGTACATTGATGACATCATCACCGTAGACAGCGATGCCATCTGTGCGGCGATGAAAGATCTGTTTGAGGATGTGCGTGCGGTAGCTGAGCCGTCTGGCGCACTGGCGCTGGCGGGAATGAAGAAATACATCGCCCGCCACAACATTCGCGGTGAGCGTCTGGCGCACGTGCTCTCTGGCGCTAACGTTAATTTCCACGGCTTACGCTACGTCTCTGAGCGCTGCGAGCTGGGCGAACAGCGCGAAGCCTTGCTGGCCGTCACCATCCCGGAAGAGCAGGGCAGCTTCCTGAAGTTTTGCCAGCTGCTGGGCGGTCGCTCGGTAACCGAGTTCAACTACCGTTTCGCCGATGCGAAAGATGCCTGTATTTTCGTCGGCGTGCGCCTGAGCCGCGGCCTTGAGGAGCGCCGGGAGATCCTGGCATTGCTCAACGACGGCGGCTACAGCGTCGTGGATCTCTCCGATGATGAAATGGCGAAGCTGCACGTGCGTTATATGGTGGGCGGCAGGCCGTCGCGTCCGCTGCGCGAGCGGCTTTACAGCTTCGAGTTTCCGGAGTCGCCGGGTGCGCTGCTGAAGTTCCTGCACACCCTGGGCACGCACTGGAACATCTCGCTGTTCCACTATCGCAGCCACGGCACCGACTATGGCCGCGTGCTGGCCGCGTTTGAACTGGGCGAGCACGAGCCGGACTTCGAAACGCGGCTCAATGAGCTGGGGTATGACTGCCACGACGAAACCAACAATCCGGCATTTCGTTTCTTCCTGGCATAGCTGGCACAGACAAAAAGGGCGTAAGCCCTTTTTTGTTATGCGCTCTCTTTCCGCTCCTGCACAATTTTCCAGAACGCGCTGACGATCGGCTCATGCAGCTGCTTTTTCTGCACGCACACCCCCAGTTCAAACGGCGTTTTTTCATCGCTGCGCTCCAGAATCATCACGCGATTGCGCACCGGCTCCGGGCTGTTCTCCAGCACCACTTCAGGAATAAGCGCCACGCCGCAGCCCAGCGCCACCATTGAAACCATCGCTTCGTGACCGCCCACCGTGGCATAGATCGACGGATTGCTGAGCTTCTGGCGGCGGAACCACAGTTCGATACGCCGCCGCACCGGCCCCTGATCCGGCAGGATAAATGGCACCTTTGCCCAGTCGGGCGACGACGCGGTCACCTGATGGCGCACCGGGCAGGGCAGCGCAGGCGCGATCAATACCACGGCGAGGTTTTCCAGCATGGCGAAACCGATGCCCGGCGGCAGGCTCTCCGGTTTGCCGGCAATCGCCAGATCGGCTTCGCCGGAATCCACTTTCTCCACCGCATCGGCGGCATCACCGGTAATCAGCTTAATTTCTACCGAGGGATGTTCGGCGCGAAAACGATCCAGTATCGGCGGCAGGTGGCTGTAGGCCGCCGTCACCGAACAGAACAGGCGCAGCTCCCCGGTCAGGGATGGCCCCTGTTGCCCCAGGGTGTGACGCATCTGCTGATACTGCAGCAGCGTATGCTGAGCAAACTGGCGCAGCTGCTCTCCGGCCTCCGTCAGCGTTACGGTGCGGTTATCGCGCACGAACAGCGTCTGGCCGAGATCTTCTTCCAGCCGCTGGATCTGGCGTGACAGCGTGGACGGGCTGACGTGCATGGCCCGCGCGCTCCGCCCAAAGTGGCGGCTCTCTGCCAGATGTAGAAAGGTTTTCAGATCGCGTAAATCCACGGCGCAGTTCTCCGGTTTTATGTTGCGTTTTTTGCAATGCTACGTTGTTAATATATCAATTTCAGCAACGAGTTTCCTGTCTTATGATGGGGTCATTCTCGTGAGCACAGACAGGGCTTACGAACCGAACAACAAAGACAACACAACACCCGGAGTACGCGATGGCTAACTACTTTAATACGTTGAACCTGCGCCAGCAGCTGGCACAGCTGGGCAAATGCCGCTTTATGGGCCGCGACGAATTCGCCGATGGCGCAAGCTATCTCAAAGGCAAAAAAGTGGTCATCGTCGGCTGCGGCGCCCAGGGTCTGAACCAGGGCCTCAACATGCGCGACTCCGGCCTCGACGTTTCCTACGCCCTGCGCGCAGAGGCCATCGCCGAGAAACGCGCTTCCTGGCGTAAAGCGACTGATAACGGTTTTAAGGTTGGTACTTACGAAGAGCTGATCCCGCAGGCGGACCTGGTGGTTAACCTGACGCCGGACAAACAGCACTCTGACGTTGTACGCGCCGTTCAGCCAATGATGAAAGACGGTGCCGCGCTGGGATATTCCCACGGCTTTAACATCGTTGAAGTTGGCGAGCAGATCCGTAAAGACATCACCGTTGTGATGGTAGCGCCGAAGTGCCCGGGCACCGAAGTGCGCGAAGAGTACAAGCGCGGCTTTGGCGTACCAACCCTGATCGCTGTACACCCGGAGAACGATCCGAAAGGCGAAGGCATGGCGATTGCCAAAGCCTGGGCTGCCGCAACCGGTGGTCATCGTGCCGGCGTGCTGGAGTCCTCTTTCGTGGCGGAAGTAAAATCTGACCTGATGGGCGAGCAGACCATTCTGTGCGGCATGTTGCAGGCGGGCTCCCTGCTCTGCTTCGACAAGCTGGTGGAAGAGGGCACCGACCCGGCCTACGCCGAAAAATTGATCCAGTTCGGCTGGGAAACCATTACCGAAGCGCTGAAACAGGGCGGTATCACCCTGATGATGGACCGCCTCTCCAATCCGGCGAAACTGCGCGCTTATGCGCTTTCCGAACAGCTGAAAACCATCATGGCACCGCTGTTCCAGAAGCACATGGACGACATCATCTCCGGCGAGTTCTCCTCCGGTATGATGGCGGACTGGGCGAATGACGATAAGAAACTGCTGACCTGGCGTGAAGAGACCGGCCAGACGGCGTTTGAAAACGCGGCGCAGTATGACGGCAAAATCACCGAGCAGGAGTACTTCGATAACGGCGTACTGATGATCGCGATGGTGAAAGCGGGCGTTGAGCTGGCGTTCGAAACCATGGTGGATGCCGGCATTATTGAAGAGTCCGCTTACTACGAATCGCTGCACGAGCTGCCGCTGATCGCCAATACCATTGCCCGTAAGCGTCTGTACGAGATGAACGTGGTGATTTCCGATACCGCCGAATACGGTAACTACCTGTTTGCTAACGCGGCAGTTCCGCTGCTGAAAGAGTTCATGACCACGCTGCAGCCAGGCGATCTGGGCAAAGCCATTGAGAGCGGCGCGGTGGATAACGCCCAGCTGCGCGACGTGAACGATGCCATTCGTCGCCATGAGATCGAGAAAGTGGGGCAGAAGCTGCGCGGTTATATGACTGATATGAAGCGTATTGCCATTACGGAATAATTCCCCGTTGTCTTTTGACCCGCAGCGTTGTTGGCTGCGGTCATACACCCCAGTCGCATAGTTTGTCTATGCTCCTGGGGATGTACTCCCTTGCCGCCTTGCTGCAAGTCAAAATCCTTAGGGGAATGTCTAATTCGTTGTCTTTTGACCCGCAGCGGTGTTGGCTGTGGTCATACACCCCAGTCGTAGGGCGGGTAAGCGAAGCGCCACCCGCCATAAGATGCCATAAGCAAAAAGGCCTTCTCTCAGAGAAGGCCTTTTTATTAGTTACGGTACAGCACCTTGATGATGTGGTAACCAAACTGGGTGTGCAGCGGGCCGGTCGGCTCCAGCACCGGGCAGGAGAACACCACTTTATCAAACGCCGGCACCATCGCACCCTGCTTGAATTCGCCCAGATGACCGCCTTTTTTGCCTGACGGGCAGATAGAGTGTTTTTTCGCCAGCTTCTCGAAGTCGCCGCCGTTTCTGATTTGCTCCAGAAGGTCGTGTGCCAATTTCTCTTCTTTAACAAGGATATGCAGTGCTGCCGCTGTTTTTGCCATGATCGTGCCTTGAGTGGTGTGGATTACGCTGGCTATACTACCACGCTCTTTTTCCCCGTCGTACTTCTGTACCGCCTGAGGGGGACACGCCATTTTCTGACCTTCATCGAGCGACCTTATGCGTTTAAATCCTGGCCAACAACAAGCCGTCGAATTTGTCACCGGACCCTGCCTGGTCCTGGCGGGTGCTGGCTCGGGTAAAACCCGTGTGATCACCAATAAAATTGCCCACCTGATCCGCGGCTGCGGCTATCAGGCGCGTCATATCGCGGCGGTCACCTTTACCAATAAGGCGGCGCGCGAGATGAAAGAGCGTGTCGGGCAGACCCTGGGGCGCAAAGAGGCGCGCGGGCTGATGATCTCTACCTTCCATACCCTGGGGCTGGAGATTATCAAGCGTGAGTTCGTCGCGCTGGGGATGAAATCCAACTTCTCGCTGTTTGACGACACCGACCAGCTCGGGCTGATCAAAGAGCTGACCGAAGGCATTATTGAAAACGATAAGGTGCTGTATCAGCAGCTGCTTTCTACCATTTCCAACTGGAAAAACGATCTGCTGACGCCGGCTCAGGCCGCCGCGCAGGCGAAAGGCGAGCGCGACCGCATTTTTGCCCACTGCTATAGCCTCTACGATGCGCACCTGAAAGCCTGTAACGTGCTCGATTTTGACGATCTGATCGCGCTGCCCACGCTGCTGCTTCAGCGCAATGAAGAGGTGCGTGAGCGCTGGCAGAACCGTATCCGCTATCTGCTGGTGGACGAATATCAGGATACCAACACCAGCCAGTACGAGATGGTAAAGCTGCTGGTGGGTAACCGGGCGCGCTTTACCGTGGTAGGCGATGATGACCAGTCGATTTACTCCTGGCGCGGCGCTCGTCCGCAGAACCTGGTGCTGCTCAACCAGGATTTCCCGGCGCTGCAGGTCATCAAGCTGGAGCAAAACTACCGCTCCTCTGGCCGCATTCTGAAAGCGGCAAATATCCTGATCGCCAATAACCCGCACGTGTTCGAAAAACGGCTGTTCTCCGAGCTGGGTTACGGGTCCGTGCTGAAAGTGCTTACCGCTAATCACGAAGAGCATGAGGCGGAGCGCGTGACCGGCGAGCTGATCGCACACCATTTCATCAATAAAACCCAGTACAAGGATTACGCCATCCTGTACCGTGGCAACCACCAGTCGCGGGTATTTGAAAAATTCCTGATGCAGAACCGCATCCCGTATCGTATTTCGGGCGGCACGTCATTCTTCTCGCGCCCGGAGATTAAGGATCTGCTCGCCTATCTGCGCGTGCTGACCAACCCGGATGATGACAGCGCCTTTCTGCGCATCGTTAACACGCCGAAGCGTGAGATTGGCCCGGCGACGCTACAGAAGCTGGGCGAATGGGCGATGCAGCGTAACAAAGGTCTGTTTGCCGCCAGCTTTGATATGGGGCTGAGCCAGACGCTGACCGGGCGGGGCTATGAGTCCCTGACGCGCTTTACCCACTGGCTGGGTGAAATCGCGCGCCTGGCGGAGCGTGAGCCGGTAGCGGCGGTGCGGGATCTGATCCGCGGCATCGACTACGAATCCTGGCTCTACGAAACCTCGCCCAGCCCGAAAGCGGCCGAAATGCGCATGAAAAACGTCAATCAGCTGTTCAGCTGGATGACGGAAATGCTGGAAGGCAGCGATCTCGACGAACCGATGACGCTGACCCAGGTGGTCACGCGCTTCACGCTGCGCGATATGATGGAGCGCGGTGAAAACGAGGAAGAGCTGGATCAGGTGCAGCTGATGACGCTTCACGCGTCGAAAGGCCTGGAGTTCCCGTATGTTTTCCTTGTCGGCATGGAAGAGGGCCTGTTGCCGCACCAGAGCAGCATCGACGAAGACAACATTGAGGAAGAGCGTCGTCTGGCCTACGTGGGCATCACCCGTGCGCAGAAGGAGCTGTTCTTCACGTTGTGCAAAGAGCGTCGTCAGTACGGCGAGCTGGTGCGTCCGGAGCCGAGCCGTTTTCTGCTGGAGCTGCCGCAGGACGATCTGGAGTGGGAAACCGAACGCAAAGTGGTGTCGGCCGAGGAGCGAATGCATAAAGGGCAGGCGAACGTTGCGAATATTCGGGCGATGCTGGCGAAAGCGCGCGATAAAAGCGCCTGACCGAAGTCACGAACGAAACAGCGATAAGCGGCATGCCAGGACGGCGTGCCGTTTTTTATTCGACGTCTAGCTGCCAGTGAACGTAGCTCTGCCACAGGGTTTCCTGCAGCAGCAGCTCTTTACCCAGCGGGTGTGCAGCCATCCAGCCCGGGGGCAGCGTCAGGTGCAGTCTGTCGCCGTCGGCGTTCAGATCCACGACCGGCAGCGTATCGTCACGACGGCGGTTGGAGAAGAGGATCGCCAGACGCAGCAGGCGGCAGAGCCGTTCGGCAATGCGCGGCGGGACTGCATTCTGCTGATGCAGGGATGAAATATCGATGGTGTTGGTCTGGTTAAGCAGCAGCGTTGCCAGCAGCTTTTTCTGCGCGGGGGTAAAACCCGGCAAATCAAGGTTACGCACCAGCCAGGCCGCATGAACAGGAGCCTGCTTAAAATCAACACTCAGGCCCATTTCATGCAGTTCGCAGGCGTTTTGCAGCATTTCGCAGCTAAATTCGTCCAGCTCCCAGGGCTGCTCAACGCTACTGGCGAAGCGCGACGCAAGACGGGCAACCCGACTCGCCTGTTGCGTATCAACCATAAAGCGATGCTGAACGTTATGCAGCGTGCGGGTGCGGATATCCTGATCGACTGCCAGATGCAGCATGCCGTAGACCAGCCCTTCACGTAATGCACCGCCGGCCAGCGTCATACAGGAAATTTCCAGCTCGGTAAAAATGGCGATGAGAATAGCCAGACCGCTGGGGAAAACCAGCGCGCGCTCAAGGGTTAAGCCCTCGATCTCCAGCTCTTCCAGACGGCCGCACTGGATAGCGCGCTGTTTCAGCTGTTGTAGCTTGGCAAGCGTAATGCGCTCATCCATGCCCTGCGCCATCATGATTTCCTGCAGCGCCTGTACGGTTCCTGACGCCCCCACGCACGCTTCCCAGCCGTGGCGACGCAGCTCGTCAGCTACCGGACGAATAACATCACGCGCTGCCTGCTCAGCAGCGGCAAAGTTTTCCTGCGCAAGATGACGATCGGTAAAGAAGCGCTCCAGCCAGGTGACGCAGCCCATCGAAAGACTAAACAGGGCCGTGGTCTGCGCGCCGTTGCCGGTGACCAGCTCGGTGCTGGCTCCGCCGATGTCGACTACCAGCCGCTTGTCGGAACCGCCGGTGGTATGGGCGACGCCCTGATAAATCAGGCGCGCTTCTTCTTCACCGCTGATGACCTGAACCGGACAGCCAAGGATAGTTTGCGCCTGTTCCAGAAAAGCATCGGCATTCACGGCAAGACGCAGCGTAGCCGTAGCGACGACACGTATATGGGCGGGGGGGATATCCTGCAGACGTTCAGCAAAGAGACGCAGACACTGCCAGCCACGCTCCATCGCTTCCTGAGAAAGATGGTTTTCGCTGTCCAGCCCGGCGGCCAGACGCACTTTGCGTTTAATGCGTGTCAGTGTCTGGATGCTGCCAGCCACCTCGCGTACCACCAGCATATGAAAACTATTCGAACCAAGATCAATAGCGGCGTACAACGAGGCGGAACTGTGCATAGCGTTTTTTAACCTGTGCGGCGACGGTTACGTGGCGGTCCTGAACGGCGCGGGCCATTACCCGAGCGCGGCGGACGCGACAGGCGTTTCGGCGGCGGTAGCTCGCTCATCAGCGCATCCGGATTGTATTTGCTCACCGGAATTGAGTGACCAATGTAGGTCTCAATCGCTGGCAGGTTAAGCGCGTACTCTTCGCAGGCGAGGCTGATTGAGTGACCGCTTGCCCCGGCACGGCCGGTACGGCCAATACGGTGCACGTAGTCTTCGCAGTCGTCCGGCAGATCGTAGTTGAATACGTGCGTTACTGCCGGGATATGCAGGCCGCGTGCGGCTACGTCGGTTGCTACCAGGATATCGAGATCGCCGCGGGTAAACTCTTCCAGGATACGCAGGCGTTTTTTCTGCGCCACGTCGCCGGTCAGCAGACCTACACGATGGCCGTCAGCTGCCAGGTGACCCCAGATATCTTCACAGCGATGCTTGGTGTTGGCGAAGACGATGGCGCGGTCCGGCCACTCTTCTTCAATCAGCGTCTGCAGCAGGCGCATTTTTTCTTCATTAGAAGGGTAGAACAGCTCTTCTTTAATACGGTGCCCGGTTTTTTGCTCCGGTTCGACTTCCACGTATTCGGCGTTGTTCATCTGTTCGAACGCCAGTTCACGCACGCGGTACGAGAGCGTCGCGGAGAACAGCATGTTCAGACGTTGAGTAACCGGCGGCATACGACGGAACAGCCAGCGAATGTCTTTTATAAAGCCGAGATCGTACATGCGGTCGGCTTCATCCAGCACCACAACCTGGATTGCGCCAAGGTTAATGTGGTTTTGCTTGGTGTAATCAATGAGACGGCCGGTGGTGCCGATAAGAATATCGACGCCGCTTTCCAGCACTTTCAGCTGCTTATCGTAGCCGTCGCCGCCATAAGCCAGACCGATTTTCAGACCGGTTGCCTCGGCCAGCGGTTCGGCATCAGCGTGGATCTGAACGGCCAGCTCGCGGGTTGGCGCCATGATCAGGGCGCGCGGTTGGTTCACCTTGCGGTCTTCGGCCACCGGGTGAGAGAGTAAGTAATGAAACGTTGACGTTAAAAACGCCATCGTTTTGCCGGTGCCGGTTTGCGCCTGCCCCGCAACGTCACGTCCTGCCAGGGTCAGCGGAAGCGCCAGTGCTTGAATGGGCGTGCAGTTGTGGAAGCCTTTCTTTTCAAGGGCTTCGATAACTTTTGCGTGCAGGGCGAAGTCGGCAAACTTCTGTTCAGTCAAGTGTGTTTTGCTCATAGTGCGGTAGAATATCAGCTAACTATTGCTTTACGAAAGCTTATCCGTTGAAATAAAGTCAACCTTTTGTTGGTTTGACTGTGCCATATTATGCGGTTTCGTGTTGCTGTTTTAACCAGAACGGCAGGCGTAACGAGATGGTGCACGGGTTACCAGCCTCTATCTTTACCAACAAGCCAGGCTTATTCCTGTGGAGTTAAATATGAGCGATAAAATTATTCACCTGACTGACGACAGTTTCGACACGGACGTACTTAAAGCTGATGGGTTGATTCTCGTTGATTTCTGGGCAGAGTGGTGCGGTCCGTGCAAAATGATCGCCCCGATTCTGGATGAAATCGCTGATGAATATCAGGGCAAACTGACTGTTGCCAAGCTGAACATTGACCAGAACCCAGGCACCGCGCCGAAATACGGCATTCGCGGTATCCCGACTCTGCTGCTGTTCAAAAACGGTGAAGTGGCCGCCACCAAAGTCGGTGCGCTGTCTAAAGGCCAGCTGAAAGAGTTCCTGGACGCTAACCTGGCGTAAGTAATTCTCTCGTCGGTGCGTGCAGCGTTCCTAAATTATGGGGACCGCTGGACGCCCGGCGTCAGTCGTGCTAACTTAACTTTGACTTCGTTGTAAACATATCTTGTAGTTTGAATCTTGTTTTAGCCGAGACTTCTACCGTCATACCATCAGCGCCTCTGCTGATAAGGCAGAAGTAAGATTCCTGGCTCATCACTCAATCCGTTTTGTCGTTTCAGTTCTGCGTTTTTCCAATGACCAGGCAGCGCAAGGCATGAGCAGATGGCCGTTAAACAGGCATGGATGACCCTGCCATACCATTCACATGAATTAGTTCGAGATTTACCCCGAGTTAAAGAACCCACCATTATGAATCTTACCGAATTGAAGAATACGCCGGTTTCTGAGCTGATCACTCTCGGCGAAAATATGGGGCTGGAAAACCTGGCCCGTATGCGCAAACAGGACATCATTTTTGCCATCCTGAAGCAGCACGCGAAGAGTGGCGAAGATATCTTTGGCGACGGTGTGCTGGAGATACTGCAGGATGGATTTGGTTTCCTCCGCTCCGCAGACAGCTCCTACCTCGCCGGTCCCGACGACATCTACGTTTCTCCCAGCCAAATCCGCCGCTTCAACCTCCGCACAGGGGACACCATCTCCGGTAAGATTCGCCCGCCTAAAGAAGGCGAACGTTATTTTGCGCTGCTGAAAGTTAATGAAGTTAACTACGACAAACCTGAGAACGCGCGTAACAAGATCCTGTTCGAAAACTTAACCCCGCTGCACGCAAACTCACGTCTGCGTATGGAACGTGGTAACGGTTCAACAGAAGACCTGACGGCTCGCGTGCTGGATCTGGCATCGCCGATCGGTCGTGGTCAGCGTGGTCTGATCGTCGCACCGCCAAAAGCGGGTAAAACGATGCTGCTGCAGAACATCGCGCAGAGCATCGCTTACAACCATCCAGACTGCGTGCTGATGGTGCTGCTGATCGACGAACGTCCGGAAGAAGTTACCGAGATGCAGCGTCTGGTGAAGGGCGAAGTGGTTGCGTCCACCTTTGACGAGCCGGCTTCCCGCCACGTTCAGGTTGCTGAGATGGTCATCGAGAAGGCCAAGCGCCTGGTTGAGCACAAAAAAGACGTCATCATTCTGCTCGACTCCATTACTCGTCTGGCGCGTGCCTACAACACCGTGGTGCCGGCCTCCGGTAAAGTACTGACCGGTGGTGTGGACGCCAACGCCCTGCACCGTCCGAAACGCTTCTTCGGTGCGGCACGTAACGTCGAAGAGGGCGGTAGCCTGACCATCATCGCGACGGCGCTGATTGATACCGGTTCTAAGATGGACGAAGTGATCTACGAAGAGTTCAAAGGCACCGGTAACATGGAGCTGCACCTCTCGCGTAAAATCGCAGAAAAACGCGTCTTCCCGGCTATCGACTACAACCGTTCCGGTACCCGTAAAGAAGAGCTGCTCACCACTCAGGAAGAGCTGCAGAAAATGTGGATCCTGCGCAAAATCATTCACCCAATGGGTGAAATCGACGCGATGGAGTTCCTTATTAATAAGTTGGCCATGACCAAGACCAACGACGAGTTTTTTGACATGATGAAACGCTCGTAATATAAAGAAACTCGGGGAACGCCACGCTTTGACGTGGCGTTTTTCGTTTTAGAATATACGCTATAGATCTGAGGCAATACGGTTTCGGCATTATGGCGATGGACTGCCAGGTAACAGAAGTATTGTTACTCCTAATTGGTTGAATGATAAACAAACTGTTCATGGATGAGAGATGATGACCCTTCTGGAAGAAGGGCGTCATAGTTATACTTCACCGGGACATACCTTTTCCAGAGAGCGCGCATTGTGAATTTACTCACTGCTGGTACTGAGTTAATTGGTATCTTTCTGTTCACAACCCTGTTTCTTTTTTTCGCCCGTAAGGTGGCAAAAAGAATTGGTTTAGTCGATAAACCAAATTTCAGAAAACGTCATCAGGGCCTTATTCCGCTGGTCGGCGGGATCTCCGTTTTCGCCGGTATTTGCTTCACCTTTGCTATTGCCGACTACTATATTCCCCACGCCACACTTTACCTGATGTGTGCCGGTGTGCTGGTGTTTGTCGGCGCGCTGGACGATCGCTACGACATCAGCGTCAAAATTCGCGCAACGGTACAGGCCGGGATCGGCGTGGTCATGATGGCGGTAGGTGGGCTATATCTGAAAAGCCTCGGCTATATTCTTGGCCCCTGGGAGATGGTGCTGGGCCCGTTCGGTTACTTCCTGACGCTGTTTGCCGTGTGGGCCGCCATCAACGCTTTCAATATGGTAGATGGTATCGATGGCCTGTTAGGGGGGCTTTCCTGCGTCACCTTCGGCGCGATGGGCATGATCCTCTGGTTTGACGGGCAGCAAAGCCTGTCAATGTGGAGCTTTGCCATGATCGCCGCCATCCTTCCTTACATTCTCCTGAATCTCGGCGCACTCGGGCGACGCTATAAAGTCTTTATGGGCGATGCCGGCAGTACGCTCATCGGTTTTACCGTCATCTGGATCCTGCTCGAAACTACCCAGGGCAAAACGCATCCTATCAGCCCGGTTACGGCGCTATGGCTTATCGCCATTCCGTTAATGGACATGATCGCCATCATGTATCGTCGTCTGCGTAAAGGGATGAGCCCCTTCTCCCCTGACCGCCAGCATATTCACCACTTGATTATGCGAGCCGGATTCACGTCTCGACAGGCTTTTGTGTTAATTACGCTCGCTGCCGCTATTCTTGCAGGAATTGGCGTGGCGGCAGAATATTCAGGAGTTGTGCCGGAATGGGTAATGTTGGCACTATTCTTGCTTGCTTTTCTGCTGTATGGCTGGTGCATCAAGCGTGCATGGAAAGTGGCTCGTTTCATCAAACGCGTAAAACGCCGCATGCGCCGTAACAGCACTAAAAAACCAACCTTAACCAAATAACACCTGGGGAAGTGATGAAACAACAATTGCCAGGCGCACAACCGGCTGCAGTAGATAACGAACTGGATATTCGAGGCTTGTTTCGCACGTTGTGGGCAGGAAAGTTCTGGATAGCAGGTGTTGCCGTGCTGTTTGCATTGATTGCGCTCGTGTACACCTTCCTCGCGAAGCAGGAGTGGAGTTCGACTGCAATTACCGATCGCCCAACGGTGAACATGCTGGGCGGGTACTATTCGCAACAGCAGTTCCTGCGCAATCTTGACGTTAAAGCTGAGCTGGCACCCATCGATCAGCCTTCGGTTATGGATGAAGCGTATAAAGAGTTCATCATGCAGCTCTCAGCGTGGGACACCCGCCGCGATTTCTGGTCGCAAACCGATTACTACAAGCTGCGTAAAGTTGGCAACAATAAGGCCGATGCCGCGCTGCTTGATGAGCTGATTGATAATATTCAGTTCACCCCAGGTGACGTAACGCGCAGCATGAATGACAACGTCAGGCTGATTGCAGAAACCGCTCCCGATGCCAATAACCTGTTACGACAGTACGTCGCATTCGCCAGCGAACGTGCCGCGAACCATCTTAATGATGAGCTGAAAGGTGCCTGGGCTGCCCGTACTATTCAAATGAAAGCGCAGGTTAAACGCCAGGAGGCGGTGGCAAAGGCGATCTACGATCGTAAAGTGCACAGCATCCAGCAGGGGCTAAAAATCGCCGAGCAGCAAAATATCTCCCGTAGCGCGACTGACACCCCGGCGGAAGAGCTGCCGGATTCTGAACTCTTTATGCTGGGCCGTCCGCTGCTGCAGGCGCGTCTGGAAAATCTTCAGGCTGTCGGGCCGTCCTTCGATATCGATTACGATCAAAATCGCGCGATGCTTTCGACGCTCAATGTCGGTCCTACGCTCGATCCCCGTTTTCAGACCTACCGTTATCTGCGTACACCGGAAGAACCGGTTAAACGCGACAGTCCCCGCCGGGCTTTCCTGATGATTATGTGGGGAACAGTCGGGGCGCTGATTGGTGCTGGTGTAGCGCTGACTCGCCGGCGACCTGCGTAACAACGCTGTCTTAAGATGAAGGCGGGAGCGCCTGCCTTCATCATCTAACTAAAGAGAAACGTTGTGAAAGTACTTACCGTTTTTGGCACGCGCCCTGAAGCCATCAAAATGGCTCCGCTGGTACATGCTCTGGCTGAAGATCCGTTCTTCGACGCCAGAGTCTGTGTCACTGCTCAGCATCGCGAGATGCTGGATCAGGTACTGCATCTTTTTTCTATCGTGCCTGACTACGACCTCAATATCATGAAACCTGGGCAGGGGCTGACAGAAATTACCTGTCGTATCCTGGAGGGATTGAAACCAATCCTGGAAGAATTTAAGCCGGACGTTGTGCTGGTCCATGGCGATACCACGACCACCATCGCTACCAGCCTGGCTGCATTCTATCAACGCATTCCGGTAGGCCACGTCGAAGCCGGGCTGCGCACGGGCGATCTCTATTCGCCGTGGCCGGAAGAGGCGAACCGCACGCTGACCGGGCATCTGGCGATGTACCATTTTGCGCCTACGGAAAACTCGCGGCAGAACTTGCTCAAAGAGAACGTCGCCGATAAGCGCATTTTCGTTACCGGCAATACCGTGATTGACGCTCTGATTACGGTGCGCAACCGGGTTCTGGCTGACGACTCCCTGAAAACGCAGCTTGCCGAGCGCTATCCCTTCCTGTCCAGCGACAAGAAACTGATTCTTGTGACCGGACATCGACGTGAAAGCTTTGGCCGCGGCTTCGAGCAGATTTGTCATGCCCTGGCGGAAGTGGCCGCGAATAACAGCGACGTGCAGATTGTTTATCCGGTACACCTCAATCCCAACGTCAGTGAGCCAGTAAACCGCATTCTTGGCCACGTCGATAACGTCACCCTGATCGAACCTCAGGATTACCTGCCGTTTGTCTGGCTGATGAATCATGCCTGGCTGATCCTCACTGACTCCGGCGGGATTCAGGAGGAAGCGCCATCGCTCGGTAAACCGGTGCTGGTCATGCGCGATACCACTGAACGTCCGGAAGCGGTGAAAGCGGGCACGGTACGCCTGGTAGGCACCGACAGCGCACGCATTGTCGCTGAGGTAAACCGACTGCTGAGCGATCCACAGGAATATCAGGCTATGAGCCACGCCCATAATCCGTATGGCGACGGGCAGGCTTGTGAACGCATTTTGCACGCACTTAAAAATAATCGGGTAACGCTATGAGTTTTTCGACCATCTCTGTGATTGGCCTGGGGTACATCGGGCTGCCAACCGCGGCAGCGTTCGCGTCGCGTCAGAAAAAAGTGGTGGGTATTGATATCAATCAGCATGCTGTTGACACCATCAACCGTGGCGAAATTCATATTGTCGAACCGGATCTGGATAAGGTTGTTAAAACTGCCGTTGAAGGCGGCTTCCTGACCGCCAGCACCCAGCCCGTAGACGCTGATGCTTACCTGATTGCTGTTCCGACACCGTTTAAAGGCGATCATGAACCAGACATGGCGTTTGTTAAATCTGCTGCGGAGTCTATCGCGCCGGTGCTGAGGAAGGGGGCGCTGGTTATTCTGGAGTCCACGTCGCCAGTCGGTGCCACGGAACAGATGGCAGAGTGGCTTGCCGCGCTGCGTACCGATCTGAGTTTCCCGCAGCAGGCTGGTGAAGCGGCGGATATCAATGTGGCCTACTGCCCGGAGCGCGTACTGCCGGGGCAGGTCATGGTTGAGCTGATCAAAAACGACCGCGTGATCGGTGGCATGACCCCGGTCTGCTCCGCGCGCGCCAGTGAGTTGTACAACATTTTCCTCGAAGGTGAGTGCGTAGTGACCAACTCACGCACCGCCGAAATGTGCAAACTGACTGAGAACAGCTTCCGCGATGTAAACATCGCTTTCGCCAACGAACTGTCGCTCATCTGCGCCGATCAGGGGATTAACGTCTGGGAATTGATTAGCCTGGCGAACCGTCATCCGCGGGTTAATATTCTCCAGCCCGGTCCGGGCGTGGGGGGCCACTGCATTGCGGTCGATCCGTGGTTTATCGTGGCGCAGAACCCGGACCAGGCCCGTCTTATCCGAACCGCGCGCGAAGTTAACGATCACAAACCGCACTGGGTACTTAACCAGGTGAAAGCGATGGTTGCCGATTGCCTGACGGCCAGCGGCAAACGCGCCAGCGAAGTGAAAATCGCCTGTTTCGGCCTGGCATTTAAACCCAATATTGATGATCTGCGTGAAAGCCCGGCGATGGAAATCGCAAAGCATATTGCGAGCTGGCACAGCGGTGAAACCCTGGTGGTTGAGCCGAATATTCATCAGCTGCCGGCTAAACTCGCCGACACCAGCACACTGGTGGAGCTTCCAGAGGCGCTTGAACAAGCAGATGTACTGGTGATGCTGGTGGATCACAGCCAGTTTAAAGCGATCGACGGTGCACGTATCGAACAGCAATGGATTGTAGACACAAAAGGAGTATGGCGTTGAGAACGATACTCGTCACTGGCGGCGCAGGCTTTATTGGCTCAGCGGTCGTCAGACATATCATCAGTAATACCCAGGATCGCGCGGTAGTGGTGGATAAACTCACCTATGCCGGAAACCTTAATTCGTTAACCCCGGTATCCGACAGCGATCGCTTCACTTTTGAACAGGTTGATATCTGTGACCGGGCGGCGCTGGATCGCGTTTTTACCCGGTATCAGCCAGACGTGGTCATGCATCTGGCGGCGGAAAGCCATGTGGATCGCTCTATTGACGGTCCGGCAGCGTTCATCGAAACCAACATTGTCGGTACTTATACCCTGCTGGAAGCGGCACGGCAGTACTGGAACGCGCTGGAAGCAGAGAAAAAATCCGCTTTCCGCTTCCACCACATCTCTACCGACGAGGTATTCGGCGATCTGCACGGCACGGATGACTTCTTTACCGAAACCACGCCGTATGCGCCAAGCAGTCCTTACTCAGCCTCGAAAGCCGGGAGTGACCATCTGGTACGCGCCTGGCTGCGCACCTACGGCCTGCCGACGCTGGTTACCAACTGCTCCAACAACTATGGGCCATATCATTTCCCGGAAAAACTCATTCCGCTGATGATCCTTAATGCGCTTTCCGGGAAGCCGCTGCCGGTTTATGGCAACGGTCAGCAAATCCGCGACTGGCTTTATGTAGAGGATCACGCCCGTGCGCTCTATCTGGTGGCCACGGAAGGGAAGTGCGGTGAAACCTATAACATCGGCGGCCACAACGAGCAGAAAAATCTCGATGTGGTGATGACGCTCTGCGATCTGCTCGAAGAGCTGGTGCCGCAGAAGCCGGCTGGCGTGGCGCACTATCGGGATCTGGTGACCTTCGTTACCGACCGTCCGGGCCACGATCTGCGCTACGCCATTGACGCCTCCAAAATCGAACGCGAGCTGGGCTGGCGCCCGGCGGAAACCTTCGAGAGCGGATTGCGTAAAACGGTACAGTGGTACCTCAATAATGAAGCGTGGTGGAAACAGGTGCAGGATGGCAGCTATCAGGGCGAGCGCCTTGGTCTGAAGGGCTGATACCCGAAGGAGACGCGTATGAAAGGTATTATCCTGGCGGGCGGGTCCGGTACCCGCTTACATCCCATTACTCGTGGGGTGTCAAAGCAGCTGCTGCCCATCTACGACAAGCCGATGATCTACTATCCGCTGTCGGTACTGATGCTGGCAGGCATTCGTGAAATCCTGATCATTACTACGCCGGAAGACAAAAGTTCCTATCAGCGTCTGCTCGGTGACGGCTCGGCATTCGGCATTGAGCTGCACTTCGCCGAGCAGCCTAGTCCGGACGGGCTGGCGCAGGCCTTTATTATTGGCGAAGCATTTCTGGCGGGCGAACCGTCCTGCCTGGTGCTGGGCGATAACATCTTCTTTGGTCAATCTTTCAGTCCGAAACTGCGTCATGTCGCATCTCGTCTGGAAGGGGCAACGGTGTTTGGTTACCAGGTGATGGACCCGGAGCGCTTCGGCGTGGTGGAGTTTGACGACAACTTCCAGGCCATCTCGCTGGAAGAGAAGCCAACGCAGCCGAAATCTAACTGGGCGGTGACCGGCCTCTATTTTTATGACGGTAACGTGGTGGAGTACGCAAAGCGCGTGAAGCCTTCATCCCGTGGCGAGCTGGAAATTACCGCCATTAACCAGATGTATCTTGACGACGGCAAGCTGACCGTTGAACTGCTCGGCCGTGGTTTTGCCTGGCTTGATACTGGCACCCACGACAGCCTTATCGAAGCCAGCCAGTTTGTGCAGACCGTTGAAAAACGCCAGGGCTTTAAAATTGCCTGTCTCGAAGAGATTGCCTGGCGTAACGGCTGGCTGAGCGACGAGCAGGTGATGCAGGCCAGCGACGCGCTCAGCAAAACCAGCTATGGCGCCTATCTCAAGGAGCTGCTGCGTGCCCGTCCTCGCCAGTATTGAATCCCTGGAGTGGGAGAACCGCTTTTTTAATATTCACAGCGGTATTGTCCGTTTCTCTGATTCCGCAACGCCGTTAAGCGTGGCGGAATTAGCGCAGTTTCAGCGCGTGCAGGCTAAAGTGCCCGCCTCGCGTACTGACTGGCTGGATGGCCTGCAGCAGCTTGGTTTTCAGCTGGTAGAAGGGGATATCGATCTCGCGCTGCCGGTTGGTGTGGCTACGTCCGATCCGGGGCTTGATATCGCACTGGAGGCTGATATCCCGGCGCTGCGCCAGCAGGCGGCAACGGTGTTTGCCCAAAGCCGGTTCCGCGCGCCCTGGTATGCGCCAGACGCCAGCGGGCGTTTTTACGCGCAGTGGATTGAGAATGCGGTGCGTGGGCAGTTTGACAATCAATGCCTGGTGTCGCGTGCCGACGATGGCAGCATCCGTGGTTTTGTGTCGATGCGTCAGTTGAGTGCGCAGGAAGCGCGTATCGGGCTGCTGGCAGGGCGCGGCGCAGGAGAGACGCTGATGCTGGCGGCGCGCCGCTGGTGTGAACAGCGCGCTATCAGCACGCTGCGGGTAGCGACCCAGGCGGGAAATACCGCTGCGTTGCGACGTTATATTCAAAGCGGTGCCACGATTGAGAGCACCGCTTACTGGTTATACAGGTGAAAACATGATCCCTTTTAACGCGCCACCGGTTGTCGGTACCGAAGTTGACTATATGCACTCAGCCATGGGCAGCGGCAAGCTGTGCGGTGATGGCGGCTTTACCCGCCGCTGCCAGCAGTGGATGGAGCAGTGTTTCGGCAGCGCCAAAGTATTACTGACGCCGTCCTGCACCGCCTCGCTGGAGATGGCGGCAATCCTGCTGAATATCCAGCCGGGTGACGAAGTGATCATGCCGAGCTACACCTTTGTGTCGACCGCCAACGCCTTTGTGCTGCGCGGCGCGAAGATTGTTTTCGTGGATGTACGCCCGGACACCATGAACATCGATGAAACCCGGATTGAAGCGGCGATCACCGAGAAAACCCGCGCTATTGTTCCGGTCCACTACGCGGGCGTCGCCTGTGAAATGGACACCATTATGGCGATTGCAAAGCAGCATAATCTGTTCGTGGTGGAAGATGCGGCGCAGGGCGTGATGTCCACCTACAAAGGTCGTGCGCTGGGTACTATCGGGCACATCGGCTGCTTTAGCTTCCATGAAACCAAGAACTACACCGCGGGCGGGGAAGGAGGGGCGACTCTCATCAACGACAGAACGCTGGTGGAGCGAGCGGAGATCGTGCGTGAGAAGGGGACAAACCGCAGCCAGTTCTTCCGCGGCCAGGTAGACAAGTATACCTGGCGCGATATCGGTTCCAGCTATTTGATGTCCGATCTGCAGGCTGCCTATCTGTGGGCGCAGCTGGAAGCCGCTGACCGTATCAACGCGCAGCGTCTGTCGCTATGGCACACCTATTACGACGCGCTGACGCCCCTGGCGAAAGCAGGGCGTATCGAGCTGCCGTCGATTCCCGACGACTGCCAGCAAAATGCGCACATGTTTTATATCAAGCTGCGCGACATGGACGATCGCTCGAACTTTATCGCCTGGCTGAAAGAAGCCGAGATCATGGCGGTATTCCATTACATTCCGCTGCACAGCTGCCCGGCCGGTGAGAAGTTTGGCGAGTTCCACGGGGAAGATCGCTTCACCACCCGCGAAAGCGAGCGTCTGGTTCGTCTGCCGCTGTTCTACAATCTGGCAACGGTGGATCAGCGTACCGTGATCAACACCATCCTGAACTACTTCGCCTGATATGTCGCTGGCGAAAGCATCGGTGTGGACCGCCGCGTCCACGCTGGTAAAAATTGCGGCCGGTTTACTGGTAGTTAAGCTGCTGGCGGTATCATTTGGGCCATCGGGCGTCGGCCAGGCGGGCAACTTTCGCCAGCTGGTGACGGTGCTCGGCGTGCTGGCCGGGGCAGGCATTTTCAACGGCGTGACCCGGCTGGTCGCGGAGCAGCATGATACGCCTGACGCGCTGCGTCGGGCGCTCGGTACCTCCAGTGCGATGGTGCTGGGCTTCTCCACGCTGCTGGCCGCCGTTTTTCTGCTGGCGGCGCAGCCCATCAGCGTGGCGCTGTTCGGTCACGATGACTATCAGGGGCTGGTGCGTCTGGTGGCGCTGGTGCAGATGGGCATTGCCTGGGCGAACCTGATGCTGGCGATTATCAAGGGCTTTCGCGATGCATCCGGCAACGCGTTTGCGCTTATCTCTGGCAGTATTATCGGGGTAATTGCTTACTATTTTTGCTATCGACTGGGCGGTTATCAGGGCGCACTGCTTGGCCTGGCGCTGGTGCCGGCGCTGGTGGTTCTGCCAGCGATGGCGGTGCTAATAAAACGCGGGCGTGTGCCGCTGAGTTTTCTCAAGCCCTCCTGGAACAGCGAGCTGGCGGCGCACCTCGGTAAGTTCACGCTGATGGCGCTGATTACGGCGATCACCATGCCGGTGGCCTACATCATGATGCGTAATCAGCTGGCGGCGCATTACAGCTGGGATGACGTCGGGATCTGGCAGGGCGTCAGCAGCATTTCTGATGCTTACCTGCAGTTTATTACCGCGTCGTTCACCGTGTATCTGCTGCCAACCCTGTCGCGTTTGCAGGACAAAGCAGATATCAGCCGCGAGCTGGTAAAATCATTAAAATTCGTTCTGCCTGCGGTTGCGGCGGCAAGTTTCGCCGTCTGGCTGCTAAGAGATGTCGCCATCTGGCTGCTGTTCTCCGACAAGTTTACCGCCATGCGCGACCTGTTCGCCTGGCAGCTGGTGGGGGACGTGCTTAAAGTGGGCGCTTACGTCTTCGGGTATCTGGTGATTGCGAAGGCGTCGCTGCGTTTTTATGTGCTGGCCGAAATTACCCAGTTCGCCTTGTTGAGCGGGTTCGCGTTCTGGCTGATCCCGATGCACGGCGCGCAGGGCGCGGCACAGGCCTATATGGCAACCTACATTATCTATTTCGCCCTTTGCTGTGGCGTGTTTTTACTCTGGCGTAGACGGGCATGACTGCACTGATTCACATTCTGGGATCGGATATCCCACACCACAACCAGACCGTGCTCCGGTTCTTCAATGATGAACTGGCGGCCAGCGGCGCGCACGCGCGTGAATTTATGGTTGTTTCTACCGATCCCTCCTTCGACAACGCCTTCCCGGCGCTCAACGTGCAGCGCTATGCGAACAAAAAAGCGCTGGCCCAGGCGGTTATCGCCCTGGCGCGTGCCAATCGCGCGCAGCGCTTTTTCTTCCACGGCCAGTTCAACACTACGTTGTGGATCGCATTGCTGACCGGTGGGTTGAAGCCTGCGCAGGTGAGCTGGCATATCTGGGGAGCCGATCTGTATGAAGTTTCCCGCAGCCTGAAGTTTCGTCTGTTCTACCATCTGCGTCGCCTCGCTCAGGGGCGAATCGGCCACGTCTTTGCCACCCGCGGCGACCTGGCGTGGTTTGCGCAGCGTCATCCGCAGGTGCCGGGGTCGCTGCTCTATTTCCCGACGCGCATGGACCCGACGTTAAACGGCGTCGCTCAACCGCGCCCGGAGAATGGCCCGCTGACCGTGCTGGTCGGCAACTCCGGGGATCGCAGCAATGAGCACATTGCCGCTCTGCGTGCGGTGCATCAGCAGTTTGGCGACAGCGTCAACGTGGTGGTGCCGATGGGCTATCCCACCGGGAACGAGGCTTACATTCACGAGGTGGAAAAAGCCGGACGGGCGCTGTTCAGCGGTGAACGTTTACAGATCCTGCGCGATAAGCTGGAATTTAACGACTATCTGGCATTGCTGCGCCGCTGCGATCTCGGGTATTTCATCTTTGCGCGTCAGCAAGGGATCGGCACGCTGTGCCTGCTGATTCAGGCGGGTGTGCCCTGCGTGCTGAGCCGGGAGAACCCGTTCTGGCAGGATATGGTCGAGCAGCATATTCCGGTGCTGTTTACCGGGGATGCGCTGTCAGAGGCGGTAGTAAAAGAAGCCCAGCGCCAGCTGCGCGAGGTGGACGTCAACCAGATTGCCTTCTTCAAACCCAACTATCTGACCGGCTGGGACGCGGCATTGCGTAGCGCGGCAGGAGAGCAAGCATGAGTCTGTTGCAATTTAGTGGGCTGTTCCTGATCTGGCTGCTGGCCTCGCTGTTTATCGGCGCGCAGACGTGGTTTGAGTTCCGCCGCGTGCGCTTTAACTTCAACGTCTTCTTCTCGCTGCTGTTTTTGCTGACCTTCTTCTTTGGGTTCCCGCTGACCAGCGTTCTGGTGTTCCGCTTTGACGTCGCGGTGGTACCCGCCGAAGTGCTGATGCAGGCGCTGCTGGCGGCCACCTGCTTCTATGCTATCTATTACGTCACCTACAAAACCCGGTTGCGGGCAACATCGTCTGGCGGCGTGCGCAAACCTCTGTTCACCATGAACCGGGTCGAAACCCATCTCACCTGGGTGATGCTGGCCACGGTGGCGCTGGTCAGCGTCGGCATTTTCTTTATGCACAACGGCTTCCTGCTGTTCCGCCTGCATTCGTACAGCCAGATATTTTCCAGCGACGTCTCCGGCGTAGCCCTTAAGCGCTTCTTCTACTTCTTTATTCCGGCGATGCTGGTGGTCTATTTCCTGAAGCAGGATTCCCGCAGCTGGATTTTCTTCCTGGTCAGCACTGTGGCGTTTGGCCTGTTGACCTACATGATTGTCGGCGGGACGCGCGCTAACATCATCATCGCCTTCGCCATCTTCCTGTTTATCGGCATTATTCGCGGCTGGATCTCGCTGTGGATGCTGGTAGCGGCGGGCGTGTTCGGCATTGTCGGGATGTTCTGGCTGGCGCTGAAACGCTATGGCCTTGACGTGCGCGGCGACGAAGCGTTTTACACCTTCCTGTATCTGACGCGCGACACCTTCTCGCCGTGGGAAAACCTGGCGCTGCTGCTCAATAACTACGACAAAATCGACTTCCAGGGGCTGGCGCCCATCGCCCGTGATTTTTACGTGTTTATCCCGAGCTGGGTCTGGCCGGACCGGCCTAACCTGGTGCTCAACACCGCCAACTACTTTACCTGGGAAGTGCTGAACAACCACTCTGGCCTTGCGATCTCACCAACGCTTATCGGGTCGCTGGTGGTAATGGGCGGCGTCTGGTTTATTCCGCTGGGTGCGGTGGCGGTGGGGTTGATTATTAAATGGTTCGACTGGCTTTACGTCAGGGGCATTGCGGAGCCGAATCGCTACAAGGCGGCGATCCTGCACAGTTTCTGCTTTGGTGCCATCTTCAACATGATTGTGCTGGCGCGTGAAGGACTCGACTCGTTCGTCTCCAGAGTGGTGTTCTTTATGCTGGTATTCGGTGCCTGCCTGATGCTGGCCAAGCTGCTGTACTGGCTGCTCGACACCGCCGGGCTGGTCCATTCGCGGCGCGCAAAAGCGGCCGGGCAACTTTCACAAACGCAAAACGCCTGAAGGGATACACATGACACAACAGGTTACCGCGCCGGTTTATGCGCTGCGCGGCCTTAATTTGCTGGGCTGGCGCAACATGCAGCATGCGCTTGATTACCTCTATTCAGGCGGTTCGCTCAGAAGCGGTACGCTTATCGCGATTAATGCAGAAAAGATGCTGGCGGTGGAACATGACGCGCAGGTAAGGGCGCTGATTGAGGCAGCGGAGTTTAAGTATGCCGACGGCATCAGCGTCGTGCGCTCTATCCGCAAGAAAAACCCCGAGGCGCAGGTGTCACGCGTCGCGGGTGCCGATCTGTGGGAAGCCCTGATGGAACGTGCCGGCAAAGAGGGAACCCCGGTGTTTCTGGTGGGCGGCAAGCCGGAAGTGCTGGCAGAAACCGTCGATAAGCTGCGCCGCCAGTGGAACGTTAATATCGTTGATACCCAGGACGGCTATTTCGCTGCCGACGATCGCGACGCGCTGTTTGCACGTATCCGCGACAGCGGGGCGCAGATCGTGACGGTAGCAATGGGGTCGCCACGCCAGGAGTTGCTGATGCGCGACTGCCGTCTGGTGCATCCCAACGCGCTATATATGGGCGTGGGCGGTACTTACGACGTGTTCACCGGGCACGTTAAACGCGCGCCGAAAGTGTGGCAGAACCTCGGCCTGGAGTGGCTTTACCGGCTGCTGTCTCAGCCGAGCCGTATCAAGCGCCAGATTAAGCTGCTGCGCTATCTCGCCTGGCACTACACCGGACGCCTGTAATCAGCGAAAAACCCTGGGCAGCGCGCGCCAACCGCGCTGCATATCCTGCCTCCCGCTGCTTTTTTATACCGCCAGCGCCTTTTTATAACGCTTTATTTGCCATTTCCTCCGTTTTGCGAAACCATTCGGCACACTCAACGCACTGCCGTGATGTTTTTACGCGCCCGTTAACCATTGCGGCGCAGCACGGCCTGTTATTGAGCTATGGCAACGACCATCAAAATAACCGGTAAAGCCGGAGCAAGCAGCAAGCACAACAGAGGATTTATGGCGGAACAAAAAGCAGAGCTACAGCGTGGGCTGGAAGCTCGACATATCGAACTGATCGCGCTGGGCGGTACCATCGGGGTCGGGTTATTTATGGGCGCGGCAAGCACCCTGAAATGGGCGGGGCCGTCGGTGCTGCTGGCCTATATCATCGCCGGCCTGTTTGTCTTCTTTATTATGCGTTCTATGGGCGAGATGCTGTTCCTTGAGCCGGTCACCGGTTCTTTCGCCGTGTACGCGCATCGCTATATGAGCCCGTTCTTCGGCTATCTCACCGCCTGGTCCTACTGGTTTATGTGGATGGCGGTCGGCATCTCAGAGATTACCGCCATCGGGCTATATGCCCAGTACTGGTTCCCGGAACTACCGCAGTGGATACCGGCGATTATCGCGGTAGGGCTGGTGGCGCTGGCAAACCTGGCGGCGGTGCGCCTCTACGGCGAAATCGAATTCTGGTTTGCGATGATTAAAGTCACCACCATTATCGTGATGATTGTTATCGGCCTCGGCGTTATCTTTTTTGGCTTCGGTATCGGCGGTCAACCGACCGGCTTCGGTAACCTGACAGAGCACGGCGGCTTCTTTGCCGGCGGCTGGAAAGGCTTCCTGACGGCGCTCTGTATTGTCGTCGCCTCGTATCAGGGCGTGGAGCTTATCGGCATCACCGCTGGCGAAGCGAAGAATCCGCAGGTTACCCTGCGCAGCGCGGTCAGCAAGGTGCTATGGCGTATTCTGATCTTCTACGTCGGTGCGATTTTCGTCATCGTGACGCTGTTCCCGTGGAATGAGATTGGCACCACCGGCAGCCCGTTCGTGCTGACGTTCTCCCGAATCGGTATTGTTGCTGCGGCGGGCATCATCAACTTTGTGGTACTGACCGCGGCGCTTTCCGGGTGTAACAGCGGCATGTACAGTTGTGGCCGTATGCTGTACGCGCTGGCGAAAAACCGCCAGCTGCCGGCGGCGATGGGGAAAGTGTCGCGCAACGGCATCCCGGTTGCCGGGGTCGCACTGTCGATCGCGATCCTGCTGATTGGCTCCTGCCTGAACTACATTATTCCGAACCCGCAGCGCGTATTTGTTTACGTCTACAGCGCCAGCGTGCTGCCGGGCATGGTGCCGTGGTTTGTGATCCTGATTAGCCAGCTGCGTTTCCGCAAAACGCACCGCGAGGCGATTGCGTCACATCCGTTCCGCTCTATTTTGTTCCCGTGGGCAAACTGGCTGACGATGGCGTTCCTGATCTGCGTTTTAGTCGGTATGGGGCTGAACGAAGATACACGTATGTCACTGATTGTCGGGGCCATCTTTATGGCGGCGGTCAGCATGGCGTATAAGTTATTTGGTTTACATCGCCATGTAATTACGACGAAAGCGGGCGGATAAGAAGCAAAATGCGCAAAGCATAACCAAACGCGCATTTTCTTCAAAAAAGCACTAGACAGCTGGGCACGAAGTCCGTAGTATCCCCCTCCGCAACGGCGCTACGCGCCCGTAGCTCAGCTGGATAGAGCGCTGCCCTCCGGAGGCAGAGGTCTCAGGTTCGAATCCTGTCGGGCGCGCCATTTAGACAGGCGCTTGAGCTGCGGTGGTACGATGTTAGTGGTACCGCGTAAAAGAATACAGTGGTGGCTATAGCTCAGTTGGTAGAGCCCTGGATTGTGATTCCAGTTGTCGTGGGTTCGAGTCCCATTAGCCACCCCATTATTAAAAGAGTTCTGTGGAATGCGAAGGTGGCGGAATTGGTAGACGCGCTAGCTTCAGGTGTTAGTGTCCTTACGGACGTGGGGGTTCAAGTCCCCCCCCTCGCACCACAACTTAGATTGAACTAAAAATTCAAAAAGCAGTACATCGGCGAGTAGCGCAGCTTGGTAGCGCAACTGGTTTGGGACCAGTGGGTCGGAGGTTCGAATCCTCTCTCGCCGACCAATTTTGAACCCCGCTTCGGCGGGGTTTTTTGTTTTCCGCAATCAACCTCGGTTTCCATAACCCCTTCAGCGTTTTCCTCTTTTTACTTTTCCTTTTATGCCTTCAGCACCCAGCATCGATCCCGTTGTCATCTTTTAGCGACAGCATAGTACGCCATTGTCTCAATCAGGAGACATATAAGTTAATGATATTAATAGCATTATTACGATAATCGGATAACTGTCGTCTGCTGGAGACAGGCCAGCCCGCAGACAGAGGATAAAAAGACGGTTTTCCAGCCCGGCGCGGGTGCGAGCTAACGTCTTGTAAATCCTCGCCAAAAACCTGCTGAATTTGAGGATCTACAAACCTGGCACGATCTGTGCAATAATTATTGCGTAGATGCTCATTCCACTTCTTATGTTCGCCTCAGGCCTCATAAACCCAGGAATGACGCAGAGCCGTTTACGGTGCTTATCGTCCACAGACAGATGTCGCTGCTCCGCAGTCTCATCAGACACCATGGACATAACGTTGAGTGAAGCACCACATAAGTTGTCTTAGACCTGTTTCAGACCTGCCCTTCGGGCAGGTCTTTTTTTCGCTTTATCTTTCACGTTCTGACGGCGTTGGCTGCGTGCGCTCACCCCGGTCACTTACTGATGTAAGCTCCCGGGGATTCGTTTACTTGCCGCCTTGCCAGTACGTGAAATCTAACGCGCAGACGTGGAGCTAATCTTTCACGTTCTGATGGCGTTGGTTGCCGGTGAGCAGATGTAAAAAACCCCTCCGGAGAGGGGTTGGCGTGTTATTGCGGGGCGTTGTTTTGCAGGGTGAGCAGTAGCCCGTCGCGTCGCATGGTGGCGGCCTCTTCCGGCTGGTGCAGCCGGTCAAGGGTGTCGGCAAGCCAGGCGTAGTCGAAGGCATCCGGACGCTGCTTCAGCGCTGCGCGGAAGGCGAGCGCTGCCTCCTGCCATTCGCCGCGCTTCATGCGCAGCTGGCCGAGCGTACTCCACAGCAGCGGGCGATCGCCCAGCGTGCGGATCTGATGGCGCAGCGCTTTTTCCAGCTGCTCCGGTTCGCTCGACTTCAGACGCGGCATCAGCAGCACCAGACGCTCGTCATACTGGCGTTTCAGCCCGTCGAGAATAATCTCCTGCGCGGTATCGTGATCGTCACACTCAATCAGATGCTCCGCCATCGCCACCTGCAGGGCAGGCTCATGGCGTGTTTTGCGGTTCTGATTTTTCCACCACAGCTTCAGCCCTTCGCTGCCCTGATCGGCGCGCGCCTGATCCATCATGCCAATCCACGCCTGGCGCTGCAGAGCGATACGATGCTCTTCGTCACCCACCTGCGCTTTTTCCATCGAAGGAATGATATCCAGCAGTGACGCCCAGGCACCGGTGTGAATGTACGCCTGTTCGGCCAGACGCAGCACTTCCGGATGACGCGGCGAAATCTCCAGCAGCTTATCGATGCCGTGGCGGGCCGCGTGAAACTCGTTGCGCGCCAGCTGCAGGCGAACGCGGGTGATCTCTACCGGGATCGGGTCGTTATCCGACAGCTCGGCGGCGCGCTCAAGATGCTGATTGGCACGGATCTCATCCCCACGCTGCTGCGCGGCTTCGGCGGCGAGCAGGTAGTTCACTACCGGTTGTTCCGCGTGATCGGCATTGCGTGACATCAGCTTCTCAACCTGCTGATAGTCCCCTTCGGCCAGCTTGAGCAGTGCCTGATTGGTCTGCTTGTGCGCGCGACGACGTTTGCGGCCCATGAACCAGCCGCGGGTATAGGCGCCGGTGCGGAACAGGCGGCGCAGCAGCCACTCAACGGCAAACAGCACCACCAGCGACAGCAGCAGAATGATCACCAGCGCGGTGACGCTGGTTTCGATGTTGTAGTTATCGGTCTGAATCAGCACATAGCCCTGATGGCCTGCCATCATCGGGCCAAGCACGATGCCGGCGATCAGCAGCAGAAAGAGCAATAAAACTTTAAGCATGGTTACTCTCCCTGTGCCGGCGCGGCAGGTGCGGGTGCGGCGTCAGTGGCCGGTGCGCTCTGCGCGGTCGGCTGCGCCATCAGGTTACGCACGCGGTTCTGCATCAGTTTTTCCAGAATCGGCTGGCTTTGCAGCGCTTCCGGGATATCCATGCGGATATTCTGCTGGCTCAGGTTATCCAGCTCCTCGAGGAATGCTTTGGTGGAGGCATCGTCGGTATCGTAGTAAGCACGAACCCACGTCGAGACGTTATCCAGCGCCTGCTTGTAGGTTTCATCCTGATGGCGCGGCACGGCCTGGGCTGCGACCAGCAGACGTGAACGGATGTTTTCGCGCAGGTAGACGTCCTGATTCGGGGCCAGCAGCGGCACGTCGGTATCATCGCGGCGACGAATGGTAATGAAGCTGTCCATAAAGTTGTGCCAGCTTTTCACCAGGTTAACGCGCCATTCGCTGAGCGAGCTGGAAAGTTCGCTGCTGTCGGCATCCATCGGTGAGCTGTCGCTGTTGTTGTCCGCCAGACGCAGGTTATCGATCTGGTTGGAGAGCTGGTTCACTTTGAGGATGATGCCGTCGTAGTCCACCTGCGTTACCGCAGAGAGGCTGGCGATATCTTCCGTAATGGCGCGACGCGCGCTAATCAGGCTTGGATCGTTCATGTCCGCCAGGCTGGCATCGGCGCTTTTCAGCAGCGCGGCGGCGGTGGTGACATCCTGATCGCTCCACAGCTTACGGCCGGCGAGCTTCACGAGGAAATCCGACTGCGCCAGCAGCCAGGTTTTGGCATCGCTGCCGGAGATGGTGGCAACTTTCTGCTGCACTTCGTCAAGCTGACGCGTCAGCGTCGCCTGCTGGCGATTCGCTTCTTCCAGCTGGCTGGCCTGCTGCTGAATGAGCTTTTCGAAATCCGCTTTCTGCGACGCCTGCTCTTTTTGCAGCGCGGTTAACTGATTCACCAGCGTATCGTTGGTCGCGCGCTGGGCGGAGGCCTGCTGTTTACCCCAGCTGTAGAGACCTGCGCCCGCTGCCAGCGCAATAGCGATAGCAATCACGCTCAGCACCAGACCGGTACGGCCCGGCTTTGCCGGTTCCGGTGAACGCGGCGTTTCTGTCGCATCCCTGGTTTCTTCATCCACGGCGGAGATATTCTGTTGTTCCGTCATTATGGCTTCCCGTTATGAGATTTAGAGTAGCGCGCGCAGCAGCGCGTCATTGTCGGCGTTGTCGGCAACCTTAATATCCTGCCAGCCCAGTTCCCGGGCGAGGGTTGCCAGCCGCTCGCTGACTACCACTGCCTTACAGCGCAGTAGCCAGCGGGTGCGATACCACTCAGGCACCAGTCTGAAAAGCTGATGCAGCATCTCACCGCTGGTGATCACCAGAGTATCCACTCCGCGCATCTGCCAGCGATGGGCTTCCTGAGCGCCATCGTAAACCTTTTCACAGCGTTGATAACATTCGCAAAACGTCACGTCAGCGCCGCGTGCGGTCAGGGTTTCCCCGAGCAGTTCGCGTCCGCCGTTGCCGCGCAGAATCAACGCTTTTCTTCCGATAATATTTTGTAATTCAGGTAATTGTAGCAAGACTTCGCTAATTTCCCGATCGCGGGGATAATTGACCGGTTGCCCGCTCACCTGGTGGAGCGCCAGCGCCGTAGAACGCCCAATCGCAAAATAGCGCAGCGAGGCCGGCCATGCGCGGCCCGCACGCGTAAGCGCCGCGTGGGCATGTTCGACCGCATGACGCGATACCATAAACACTAAATCGTCAGGCTGCAGGGCATCAAACAGGGCGGGAAGCTGCGTCAGCTCTGCGCCGGGGGCAAATTCAATCAGCGGAAAACTCCAGGCCACCAGACCCTGCATGCGCAGACGACTGACTAGCGCTTCGCCGTCAGGAGAGGGGCGGGTGACCAGGATACTCATGCCGGACCTTCACCGTTGTAAACGTCAGCCAGGATTTCGCGCGCGCCGTTGTTCAGCAGCTCTTCCGCCAGGGAAACCCCCAGCGCCTCTGCGGCTTCAGGCTTGCCGCGACGTTCGCCGCGCACGATTTCAGACCCGTCCGGTGCGCCGACCAGCGCCCGCAGCCAGAGTTCGCCGTTCACCAGTTCGGCATAGCTGCCGATTGGCACCTGGCAGCCGCCTTCCAGCCGCGTGTTCATGGCGCGCTCAGCGCGCACGCGGATAGCCGTTTCCAGATCGTTGAGCGGCGCGAGCAGGGCGCGGGTCTGTTCATCGTCCAGACGGCACTCGATGCCGACGGCACCCTGGCCCACGGCGGGAAGTGAAATTTCCGGCGGCAGCGCGGTGCGGATGCGTGCTTCCAGGCCCAGGCGTTTCAGCCCGGCCACGGCCAGAATAATGGCGTCGTAATCACCGCTATCGAGTTTGCTCAGGCGGGTGCCCACGTTACCGCGCAGCGAGCGGATCACCAGATCCGGGCGGCGGGCGGCAATCTGGCACTGGCGGCGCAGGCTGGAGGTACCAACTACGCTCCCCTGCGGCAGTTCATCAAGGCTGGCGTAGCGGTTTGAGACAAAAGCATCGCGCGGATCTTCGCGCTCGCAAATGGTCACCAGACCAAGCCCATCGGGGAATTCGACCGGCACGTCTTTCATTGAGTGCACGGCGATGTCGGCGCGGTTCTCAAGCAGGGCCATTTCCAGCTCTTTGACAAACAACCCCTTGCCCCCTACCTTAGCAAGCGGCGTGTCGAGAATCACATCGCCTTTTGTCACCATCGGTACCAGCTCCACATTAAGGCCGGGATGGCTGTCCATCAGGCGCTGCTTAACGTAGTGCGCCTGCCAGAGTGCGAGAGGGCTTTGTCGGGTGGCAATTCGAATTACTTTGTCTAACATGCTTGTTACCGTCTTTATCGTCCGCTGACCATCCTAACATTGTTAGCGAAACCCTGTCAGTTTTCACGCCGGTGGGCGTAAATAGCGAAGGAAGACAACCGCTGCCTTTTACGGTCAGGCTGTTTAAATCGTGAGCTAGCGCATCTTTCTTTACGGTCAACCAGCAAGGTGTTAAATTGATCACGTTTTGAACCGAAAATCAGCCTGCCATACTATAATTATCAAAGCGTCGAGCTGAGAGTCGGTCTTTTACCGTAATAGTTAAACGCCAGTGCGTCCCGGGTTGCAGTCTGTCCCGGCGCGCCCAGGGCATAACCATCAGGCGATACGTCTTGTACCTCTATATTGAGACACTGAAACAGAGACTGGATGCCATTAATCAACTGCGTGTGGATCGCGCGCTTGCTGCCATGGGGCCTGCGTTCCAACAGGTCTACAGTCTGCTGCCTACACTGTTGCATTATCACCACCCTCTGATGCCGGGTTACCTTGAAGGTAACGTCCCCTCCGGTATCTGTCTCTACACGCCTGATGAAACCCAACAGCACTATCTGAACGAACTTGAGATCCGCGACGGCGTGCCGGTGCAGGAAACGCCGAAAGGTGAACTGCCGATCACCGGTGTTTACACCATGGGCAGCACCTCATCGGTGGGGCAGAGCTGTTCTTCGGATCTCGATATCTGGGTCTGCCACCAGTCGTGGCTTGATAACGACGAACGTCTGCTGCTGCAGCGTAAGTGCGGCCTGCTGGAAAACTGGGCGGCATCGCTTGGCGTGGAGGTCAGCTTCTTCCTGATCGATGAAAACCGCTTCCGCCATAATGAGAGCGGCAGCCTCGGCGGCGAAGACTGCGGCTCCACGCAGCACATTCTGTTATTAGACGAATTTTACCGCACCGCGGTGCGTCTGGCCGGGAAGCGTATTCTGTGGAATATGGTGCCGGACGACGAAGAAGAGCACTACGACGACTACGTTATGTCGCTCTACGCTCAGGGCGTGCTGACGCCGAACGAGTGGCTGGATTTAGGCGGCTTAAGCTCGCTTTCCGCTGAAGAGTACTTCGGTGCCAGCCTGTGGCAGCTCTATAAAAGCATCGACTCGCCGTACAAGGCGGTGTTGAAAACGCTGCTGCTGGAAGCCTACTCCTGGGAATATCCCAACACGCGCCTGCTGGCGAAAGACATCAAGCAGCGCCTGCACAATGGCGAGATCGTCTCGTTTGGCCTCGACTCCTACTGCATGATGCTGGAGCGCGTTACCCATTATCTGACCCAGATTGACGACATGACGCGTCTCGATCTGGTGCGTCGATGTTTCTACTTAAAAGTGTGCGAAAAACTGAGCCGCGAACGCGCCTGCGTTGGCTGGCGTCGCGAAGTGTTGAGCAGCCTGGTAAAAGAGTGGAACTGGGACGACGCGCGTCTGGAGATGCTTGATAACCGGGCTAACTGGAAAATCGACCGGGTGCGTGAGGCACACAACGAACTGCTTGATGCGATGATGCAGAGCTACCGTAACCTCATCCGCTTTGCGCGCCGCAACAATCTGAGCGTCTCTGCCAGCCCGCAGGACATCGGTGTGCTGACCCGTAAACTGTATGCGGCTTTCGAAGCGCTGCCGGGGAAAGTGACGCTGGTGAATCCGCAAATTTCGCCGGATCTCTCTGAGCCGAACCTGACGTTTATCCATGTACCGCCGGGCCGCGCCAACCGTAGCGGCTGGTATGTGTATAATCGCGCCCCGAGCATGGATTCCATCATCAGCCATCAGCCGCTGGAATATAACCGCTACCTGAATAAGCTGGTGGCCTGGGCGTGGTTCAACGGTCTGCTGACGTCGCGCACGCGCCTGTTTATCAAAGGCAACGGCATTGTCGATCTGCCGAAGCTGCAGGAGATGGTGGCCGATGTGTCGCACCACTTCCCGCTGCGTCTGCCGGCCCCGACGCCGAAAGCGCTCTACAGCCCGTGTGAAATTCGCCATCTGGCGATTATCGTCAACCTGGAATATGACCCGACGGCGGCATTCCGCAATCAGGTGGTGCACTTCGATTTCCGTAAGCTCGACGTCTTCAGCTTCGGTGAAGAGCACAACTGCCTGGTCGGCAGCATCGATCTGCTCTATCGCAACTCGTGGAACGAAGTGCGTACCCTGCACTTCAACGGCGAGCAGGCAATGATCGAAGCGCTGAAAACCATTCTCGGCAAGATGCATCAGGACGCCGCGCCGCCGGACAGCGTGGAAGTGTTCTGCTACAGCCAGCACCTGCGCGGCCTCATCCGCACCCGCGTACAGCAGCTGGTGTCGGAGTGCATTGAGCTGCGCCTCTCCAGCACGCGTCTGGAGCCGGGCCGCTTCAAAGCGCTGCGCGTGGCCGGGCAGACCTGGGGGCTGTTCTTCGAGCGCCTGAACGTGTCGGTGCAGAAGCTGGAAAACGCGATCGAATTCTACGGCGCGATTTCGCATAACAAGCTGCACGGTCTGTCGGTGCAGGTTGAAACTAACCACGTACAGCTGCCGTCCGTGGTCGATGGCTTCGCCAGCGAAGGGATTATTCAGTTCTTCTTTGAACCGACGAAAGACGAGAAGGGCTTTAATATCTATATTCTGGATGAGAGCAACCGCGCGGAAGCCTATCACCACTGTGAAGGCAGTAAAGAGGAGCTGGTGCGCGACGTGAGCCGCTTCTACTCCTCGTCGCATGACCGCTTCACCTACGGCTCCAGCTTTATCAACTTCAACCTGCCACAGTTCTACCAGATTGTGAACGCCGACGGACGCCAGCAGGTGATCCCGTTCCGCAATCAGAGCCTGAATATCGCAGCGCCTGTCGGTCAGGACGATGACGCTGCGTTGTTGCAGCAGTATCAGTCGTAATTAACGAAAGCTGACCGCTTCGCCAGCCTGCTGGCTGGCCGCGTTTTCCAGCACATCCCAGAAGTTCTCACCGCTGCGATCGCAGACCCAGTCGCTACCCTTCAGGGAAAAATGGTAGCCGCCGTGCTTGGCCGCCAGCCATACCTGGTGCAGCGGCTCCTGGCGATTGATGATGATTTTGGTGCTGTTTTCGAAGCTCAGCGTCAGCACGCCGCCGTTGATTTCGCAGTCGATATCGCTGTCGCCATCCCAGTCATCCAGGCGTTCTTCAATGGTCAGCCACAGGCTGTCGGCGAGGCGGTGAAATTCACTGTCGTTCATGTCTGCTTCCTGTTATAGGTGATGGCGGCAAGTATAAAAGGTCTAAAAACGAATAGAAACCACACGCCGCGGCAACGAACCGGTTGTTAAGCAGCAACGCGAAAGGCAAACTCTTGCTTTTCAGGGTTCACCTGCGATGATAGACAGCAGAAAGCATGGACTACAGGCATCCCATAATGAAACAACTTTTCCGTCCGCTGGCGGTTGTGCTGGCGTTATTCACCCTTGCGGGCTGTGGCCTGAAAGGGCCGCTCTATTTCCCGCCGGCTGATAAAAATGCCGCACCGCCAGCGCGTCCGGCTGCAGATGAAACCCAGAGCACGACCCCTGTGCGTAACGATCGCGGTCAGGGCGACAAGCCCACGCAGGTGATTTACTGAGATTAACGTTGTTGATGCCGCGGTACGGAGCACATGATGCAATTCGCTAAAATGCATGGTCTGGGTAACGACTTTATGGTCGTGGACGCGGTAACGCAGAATATCTTCTTTTCACCTGAGCTGATCCGCCGCCTGGCGGATCGTCATCTTGGGGTCGGGTTTGACCAGCTGTTAGTGGTGGAGCCGCCCTACGATCCCGACCTCGATTTTCACTACCGCATCTTTAACGCCGACGGCAGCGAAGTGGCCCAGTGCGGCAACGGCGCGCGCTGCTTCGCCCGCTTTGTACGCCTGAAAGGGCTGACCAACAAGCGCGATATCCGCGTCAGCACCGCCAATGGCCGGATGGTCCTGAGCGTCAGCGAAGACGATCTGGTGCGCGTGAACATGGGCGAGCCGGTATTCGATCCGGCGCAGGTGCCGTTTCGCGCCAACAAAGCGGAAAAAACCTACATCATGCGCGCCGCCGAGCAAACGATACTGTGCGGCGTGGTGTCGATGGGGAACCCGCACTGCGTCCTGCAGGTCGATAGCGTCGATACCGCGCCGGTGGAAACCCTCGGCCCGGTGCTGGAAAACCACGAGCGTTTTCCCGAGCGCGCCAACATCGGCTTTATGCAGGTAGTGAACAACGAACATATCCGGCTGCGCGTGTTTGAGCGCGGGGCCGGTGAAACCCAGGCCTGCGGCAGCGGCGCGTGCGCGGCGGTGGCCGTCGGCATCCAGCAGGGGTTACTGGCAGAACAGGTGCGGGTCGATCTGCCCGGCGGGCGTCTCGATATTGCCTGGAAAGGGCCAGGGCAACCGCTGTTTATGACCGGGCCTGCAACACACGTTTATGACGGATTTATACATCTATGAATAACACCGGGGAACAGCAGCAGAACGTTACGGAACTCGACGATCGGGACGTGGTGGAGTATCTGATGCGGCACCCGGATTTCTTTATTCGCAACGCCGCTCAGGTCGAGCAAATGCGCGTACCGCATCCGGTGCGCGGCAGCGTTTCGCTGGTGGAGTGGCATATGGCGCGCTCGCGCAACCACATCGACCAGCTGCGCGAAAACATGTCGCTGTTAATGGAGCAGGCCCAGACCAACGAAAGCCTGTTTTCACTCGTGCTGACGCTGCAGGGCCAGCTTGCCGCGGCGTCCAGCCTGCAGGATATGCTCAACCGCCTGCACCGTTGGGCGCGCGATATGGGCCTTGCGGGTGCCAGCGTGCGGCTGTTCAGCGACAAATGGCGCATCGGCGCACCTTCCGGCTTTACCGAACTGGCGCTCAACCGCACCGCCTTCGAACCTCTGCGCATTCAGCGCATGGGCGACGCGCAGCACTACCTCGGCTCGCTGAACGGCCCCGAGCTCCTGCTGGTGCTGCCTCAGGCAAAAGCGATCGGCTCGGTGGCGATGTCGATGCTGGGCGGCGACGCGTCGCTCGGGTTGATTATTTTCTCCAGTCGCGATCCGCAGCACTATCAGCCGGAGCAGGGCACACAGCTGCTGCAGGAAGTGGCGATGCTGCTGCCGGGTCTGCTGGAGCGCTGGGTTGAACGTGCATGACCGCGCCGTTACTTCAGGAAAGCGTTGAGCGCTTCCTGCGCTATCTCAAAGTTGAGCGTCAGCTCAGCCCGCTGACGTTGCTGAACTACCGCCGTCAGCTGGATACCATCATCGCGATCCTCACCGACATGAAGCTCAATCGCTGGGAACAGTGCGATGCCGCTGCCGTGCGAAGCCTCGCGGTACGCAGCCGCCGCGCCGGGCTGGGGGCCGCCAGTCTGGCCCTGCGGCTGTCGGCGCTGCGCAGCTTCTTCGACTGGCTGGTCAGCCAGGGCGAGCTGAAAGCCAACCCGGCGAAGGGCATTGCTACGCCAAAAGCGGGCCGGCATCTGCCGAAGAATATCGACGTCGATGACATGAACCGCCTGCTGGAGATCGACCTGAACGACCCGCTGGCGGTGCGCGACCGGGCGATGATGGAAGTGATGTACGGGGCCGGGCTGCGTCTCTCAGAACTGGTCAATATGGATTGCGGCCACCTCGATCTCACCACCGGCGAGGTATGGGTTATCGGCAAAGGCAGCAAAGAGCGCCGTCTGCCGGTTGGCCGCAGCGCGGTAGAGTGGGTGGAGCACTGGCTCGACCTGCGCGAGCTGTTTGGCCCGCACGATGACGCGCTGTTTCTCTCAAACCAGGGGAAACGTATCTCCACCCGCAACGTGCAGAAGCGTTTTGCCGAGTGGGGCATCAGGCAGGGGCTGAACAGCCACGTACATCCTCATAAGCTTCGCCACTCTTTTGCGACCCACATGCTGGAATCGAGCGGCGATCTGCGCGCCGTGCAGGAGCTGCTGGGCCACGCCAATCTGTCAACGACGCAAATCTATACCCATCTTGATTTCCAGCACCTTGCAACGGTGTATGACGCAGCGCATCCGCGCGCTAAACGGGGGAAAAAATAATGCGCTTTTACCGCCCGCTGGGGCCTGTTGCCGCCCTAACGTTCGATCTTGACGATACGCTCTATGACAATCGCCCGGTCATTTTACGCACCGAGCAGGAGTCGCTGGCGTTCATGCGCAGCTACCATCCCGATCTGAGCCAGTTTGAAGCGGCGGAATATCACCGCCTGCGCCAGGCGCTGCGCGAGGCGGAGCCGGATATCTGTCACGACGTTACCGAGTGGCGACGCCGCGCCGTTGAGCGCGCGATGCTGGACGTCGGGTTAAGCCCGGATGCCGCTGCCGCCGGGGCGCAGGCGGCGATGGAAAACTTCGCCAGATGGCGCAGCCTGATTGACGTCCCGCAGGAAACCCACGACACCCTCGCCGCGCTGGCGGAAAAGTGGCCGCTGGTGGCGATCACCAACGGTAACGCTGACCCGCACGCGTTCGGGCTGGGCGACTATTTCAAATTCGTGCTGCGCGCCGGTCCTCACGGGCGTTCAAAACCCTTCGGCGACATGTATGAGCTGGCCGCGCAGAAGCTGGGCGTGGCACCGGGCGAGATCCTGCACGTCGGCGACGACCTCACGACTGACGTCGCGGGCGCGGTGCGCCACGGCCTTCAGGCCTGCTGGATTAACCTGCGCGGCGGCGATCTGATGCAGATTCACGACAGCCGCCTGTTACCGCACCTTGAAATTACACGGTTGGCATCCCTCACCACGCTGATATAATCGCCAGCAGTTCTGTATAAAATACCAGTATTCATCACCGGCGGTGCCAATGGACGTTTCTTACCTGCTCGACAGCCTTAACGATAAACAGCGTGACGCCGTGGCGGCAGCGCGCACCAATATGCTGGTGCTGGCTGGGGCGGGCAGTGGCAAGACGCGCGTGCTGGTGCACCGTATCGCCTGGCTGATGAGCGTTGAGAACTGTTCTCCGTACTCCATCATGGCGGTGACCTTCACCAATAAAGCCGCAGCGGAGATGCGTCACCGTATCGGCCAGCTGATGGGCACCACCCAGGGCGGCATGTGGGTCGGCACCTTCCACGGTCTGGCGCACCGTCTGCTGCGTGCGCACCACATGGACGCCGGGCTACCGCAGGATTTCCAGATCCTCGACAGCGAAGACCAGCTGCGCCTGCTTAAGCGCCTGATCAAAGCGCTGAATCTGGATGAGAAGCAGTGGCCGCCGCGCCAGGCGATGTGGTTTATCAACGGTAAAAAAGATGAAGGGCTGCGCCCGCACCATATCCAGAGCTACGGCAACCCGGTCGAGCAAACCTGGCAGAAGGTGTATCAGGCTTACCAGGAGGCGTGCGATCGCGCCGGGCTGGTGGACTTCGCCGAGCTGCTGCTGCGCGCGCACGAGCTGTGGCTCAATAAACCGCACATCCTTAATCACTACCGCGAGCGCTTCACCAATATTCTGGTGGACGAATTCCAGGATACCAACAGCATTCAGTACGCGTGGATCCGTCTGCTGGCGGGGGACACCGGCAAGGTGATGATCGTCGGTGACGATGACCAGTCGATCTACGGCTGGCGCGGTGCTCAGGTTGAGAACATTCAGCGCTTCCTGAACGATTTCCCCGGCGCAGAAACCATCCGTCTGGAGCAAAATTACCGCTCGACGAATAACATCCTGAACGCGGCTAACGCCCTGATCGCTAACAACACCGGGCGTCTGGGGAAAGAGCTGTGGACTGACGGCAGCGACGGCGAACCCATTTCACTCTACTGCGCCTTCAACGAGCTGGACGAAGCGCGCTTCGTGGTTAACCGCATCAAAACCTGGCATGAGAACGGCGGCCAGCTGGCCCACTGCGCCATTCTCTATCGCAGCAACGCCCAGTCGCGCGTGCTGGAAGAGGCGCTGCTGCAGGCGAGTATGCCGTACCGCATTTACGGCGGGATGCGCTTCTTCGAACGCCAGGAGATCAAAGATGCGCTCTCCTATCTGCGCCTCATCGCCAACCGTAACGACGACGCGGCGTTTGAACGCGTGGTGAATACCCCGACGCGCGGCATCGGCGATCGCACGCTGGACGTGGTGCGTCAGACCGCCCGGGAACGACAGCTGACGCTGTGGAGCGCCTGCCGCGAGCTGCTGCAGGAGAAAGCGCTGGCCGGTCGCGCTGCCAGTGCCCTGCAGCGTTTCCTGGAGCTGATCGACGCCCTGGCCCACGAAACGGTTGATATGCCGCTGCACGTCCAGACCGATCGGGTGATTAAAGACTCCGGCCTGCGCCAGATGTATGAGCAGGAGAAAGGTGAAAAGGGCCAGACCCGCATCGAAAACTTAGAGGAACTGGTGACGGCAACGCGCCAGTTCAGCTACAACGACGAAGATGAAGACCTGATGCCGCTGCAGGCGTTTCTCTCCCATGCTGCGCTGGAAGCGGGGGAAGGCCAGGCGGATACCTGGCAGGACGCGGTGCAGCTGATGACTATGCACTCCGCGAAAGGGCTGGAGTTCCCGCAGGTATTCATCGTCGGAATGGAAGAGGGGATGTTCCCGAGTCAGATGGCGCTGGATGAAGGCGGTCGTCTGGAGGAAGAACGCCGTCTGGCCTACGTGGGCGTGACCCGCGCCATGCAGAAGCTGACCCTGACCTACGCGGAAACCCGTCGGCTTTACGGCAAAGAGGCCTATCATCGTCCATCGCGCTTCATCGGCGAGCTGCCGGAAAACTGCGTGGAAGAGGTGCGTTTGCGCGCCAGCATCAGCCGCCCGGTGAGCCACAAACAGATGGGCACGCCGATGGCGCAAAACGACTCCGGCTATAAGCTCGGCCAGCGCGTGCGTCACCCGAAATTCGGTGAAGGCACCATCGTAAACCTTGAAGGCAACGGCGAGCACAGCCGCCTGCAGGTGGCCTTCCAGGGGCAGGGAATCAAGTGGCTGGTTGCCGCTTATGCGAAGCTCGAAACCGTGTAAGTCATCGTAAATTCACATAATTCTCCGCCCGTCTGCTACCCTTTATGTATTACGGGCATTTATTATTCTTTGGCGCCCCCGTTGCGTGTTGACGCTGGTTTTACGCTGGCGTAACATGCGCGCACGATTACGCTAAGAGGACATTCGCCTTGGACACACCCAGTAGATACTGGCTCAACCTGTCATCCAGGAACAACTCCTAAGGCTATCTCCTCGCGCTGATGGCCTTAGTGGTTGTCAGCGACCTGTTATCCCCTTCTCGTCGCGCTGAGTCAGACTGTCAATGGTCTGAAACCTTACGTTTCTGTGTGCCCACCGAACTGTCCGATAATTTTTTGCATTGGGAGTCCCGGTCATGCTGAGCGCATATCAACTGGAAAAAAACCGTCTTTCACGCCTCGAATCCGATGAGAAGCAGCTTCTCGCTGCCTCCGTATGGGTCGATCTGGTCGAGCCGGACGACAGCGAGCGTCAGTACGTTCAAACCGAGCTGGGTCAGAACCTCGCCACCCGCCCGGAACTGGAAGACATCGAGGCGTCGGCGCGTTTCTTCGAAGACGAAGACGGTTTGCACATTCACTCTTTCTTCTTCTTCGAAGATGCGGAAGGGCACTCCGGTAACTCAACCGTGGCCTTTACCATTCGCGAAGGGCGTCTCTATACCCTGCGCGAGCGCGAACTGCCGGCGTTTCGCCTGTACCGCATGCGCGCCCGCAGCCAGGAGATGATGGACGGCAACGCCTACGAGCTGCTGCTCGACCTGTTTGAAACCAAAATCGAACAGCTGGCGGACGAAATTGAAAACATCTACAGCGATCTGGAAAAGCTGAGCCGCGTCATCATGGAAGGCCATCAGGGCGATGAATATGACGAAGCGCTCTCGACGCTGGCCGAGCTGGAAGACGTGGGCTGGAAGGTGCGTCTGTGCCTGATGGATACCCAGCGCGCCCTGAACTTCCTGGTGCGTAAAGCGCGTATTCCGGGCGGACAGCTTGAGCAGGCGCGTGAGATCCTGCGCGATATCGAATCCCTGCTGCCGCACAACGAATCCCTGTTCCAGAAGGTGAACTTCCTGATGCAGGCGGCAATGGGCTTTATCAACATCGAGCAGAACCGCATCATCAAGATCTTCTCGGTGGTCTCGGTAGTGTTCCTGCCGCCGACGCTGGTGGCCTCCAGCTACGGGATGAACTTCGAGTTTATGCCGGAACTGAAGTGGAGCTTCGGCTATCCTGGCGCAATCATCCTGATGCTGCTCGCCGGACTGGCACCGTATCTCTACTTCAAGCGCCGCAACTGGCTGTAAAAAAAGGGAGCGAAAGCTCCCTTTTTTTAGCGTTTCAACGCCCGGTTCATTGCTTCACGCAAGATGCTGTTCAGCCGGGTCTGGTATCCCGGACCGTCTTTTTCCAGCCACTGTACAACATCCGCATCCAGGCGCACCGTTTTCTGAAGCTTACGCGGACGATAAAACGCGCCACGCTCCGCCTCGTTCCAGGCTTCTTCTGGCAATTCAGGAATATCGCTCTTATCAATATCCTCTTCTTTTTTCGCCAGAAGAGTCGTTATCTGGGCTTTTTTACTCATCGTCGAAAATACCTTTGGGTTTCGCGGTTGGTTGCTTTACGTGCGGAAATTATCCTGATTCTGCGGGAGCGATCGGTACTGACGACCAGCAGCACAACGCATCCTCCCGCCATTCCGAGCGTGAGATACCTTTCCTCATCATAGTCCACGCTGTTATCAGCAATGGAGAGTGCGTTTCGATCGAAGAATACTTCACAGGCTAAATCAAAAGGCACGCCATGCTTGCGTAAATTAGCCTCTGCCTTGTCTTCATCCCATTCGAAATCGCTACCATCAACCCGGTAGTGATAGTCCACGAAAACGTCCTTGTAACTACATTTATGTAATTACATTTTAGATCTTTTTTTGTGCAAATCAATTCTGGTGAGGGCAGGGGAACGGCGGGAGCACTCTCCCGCCGGAACATGAGCGTTACTTAATACGCGATCTGCGCTGCGTGTATATCGCATCCATCACGAAGACCGCCAGCGCGATCCAGATAAAGGCGAAGGTCACCATCTTATCGGCACCCGGCACTTCGCCGTAGAACAGCACCGCCAGCAGGAACATCAGCGTCGGACCGATGTACTGGAAGAAGCCGAGCGTGGAGAGACGCAGGCGCGTTGCCGCACCGGTGAAGCACAGCAGGGGAATGGTGGTCACCACGCCAGCCGCGATCAGCAGCAGGTTGAGCGACATCGGGTTATTGCCCATGTGGCTGGTCGGGCTGTCGGCGTAGAAGAACAGGTAAAACGCCGCGACCGGCAGCAGCCACAGGGTTTCAAACAGCATACCGACCTGCGCCTCGACGGCGATCTTCTTGCGCACCAGCCCGTAGAAGGCAAAGCTGAAGGCGAGGCCCAGAGCGATGACTGGCAGCGAGCCGAAGGTCCAGAGCTGCACCAGTACGCCGACCACGGCCAGCAGTACCGCGACCCATTGCATACGGCGGAAGCGCTCGCCGAGGAACACCATCCCGAGCAAAATGTTCACCAGCGGGTTGATGAAGTAGCCGAGGCTGGCCTCCAGCATATGATGGTTATTCACGGACCAGATAAACAGCAGCCAGTTACCACCAACCAGTACCGCACTCAGCGCGAGGGCAAATACTTTTTTCGGGGTCTGGAACAGGCGCTTGATCTGCCCCCACTGGCGCGTAATGGCAATCAGCGCCACCATAAAGAAGAAAGACCAGATAACGCGGTGGGTCAGGATCTCATCCGCCGGAACGTAGTGAATAAGCTTGAAATAGGCCGGGGCGATACCCCAGATAAAATAAGCGGCCAGCGCGAGTAACACGCCCTGCCGCGTCTGCTTAGCATCCATGAAAACAACTCGTCGTAAAATCGTGGAGGCATCTTATCATTCAGCGAGAATTTACCCTACCTACCCCACCATGTAGGTTGCGGTAGCGCTGGCAATATGGCGCTGCTCTTCATTATGCAGTTCGACGCGGGCCACCGAGACTTTATTCCCGGCGCGCAGCAGCGTGCTGGTCGCGGTGAAGCGCGTACCACGGCCGGGGCGCAGGTAGTCAACGCGCAGATCGATAGTGCCCATCTTTGACAGGCGCTGACGCAGCTCCTCTTCGGTGATACTCTCGTGGCGCGTCAGCGTACTGCCGACGCACACCAGCCCGGCGGCCACGTCCAGCGCCGAGGCAATCACGCCGCCGTGCAGAATACTTTGCGCCCAGTTGCCCACCATCATCGGCTGGTTACTGAAGGCGAGCTGGGCGAATGCCGGCTCGTAGCGCTCCAGTTCGAGGCCCAGCGCGCGGTTAAACGGCATGTGATAGACGAAGATTTCACCGACAAGTTGTAACGCCTGGTCGGCGCTCAGGGTGGTAGACATGGTGCTTCCTTAGACCAGCGAACAGCATTGGTTAATAGAATGTTGATTTTATGATTATGATTTGTTGGTTTCCACTTTAAGAAACGATAACCGCGCAGACATGCCGGAAATATGTAGAATAGCTCGCAGTAAATAATAACTACGCCAATAATCAGGTTCGGGAGAACATTCAGATGCGTTCGTTTCTGGGTTTTGTAATGGCAGCAATTCTGCTGCCCTGCGCCGCACTGGCACAGGAAGCCACGATCAAAGAAGTCCATGATGCGCCTGCGGTACGCGGCAGCATCATCGCTAACCTGCTGCAGGAGCATGACAATCCGTTCACGCTCTATCCGTATGAAAGCAACTATCTGCTCTATACCGTAACCAGCGATCTGAATAAAGAAGCTATTGGCTCCTATGACTGGTCAGATAACGCCCGTAAGGACGAAGTTAAATTCCAGTTAAGCCTGGCGTTCCCGTTCTGGCGCGGCATCATGGGGCCGAACTCGGTGCTGGGCGCATCCTATACCCAGAAATCCTGGTGGCAGCTCTCTAACAGCGGCGAATCGTCCCCGTTCCGCGAAACCAACTATGAACCGCAGCTGTTCCTCGGGTTCGCGACGGACTACCGCCTGGCGGGCTGGACGCTGCGTGACGTGGAGTTTGGCTACAACCACGACTCCAACGGTCGCTCAGACCCGACCTCACGCAGCTGGAACCGTCTCTATACCCGCCTGATGGCGCAAAACGGCAACTGGCTGGTGGAAGTGAAGCCGTGGTACGTGGTGGGCAGCACCGATGATAACCCGGATATCACAAAGTATATGGGCTACTACCAGCTGAAGCTGGGCTACCAGATTGGCGAGGCGATCCTCAGCGCCAAAGGCCAGTACAACTGGAACACCGGCTACGGCGGTGCGGAGCTGGGCCTGAGCTATCCGGTCACAAAACACGTGCGTCTCTATACCCAGGTATGGAGCGGCTACGGAGAATCGTTAATCGATTACAACTTTAACCAGACACGCGTCGGTGTCGGGGTTATGCTTAACGATCTGTTCTAAAGCATTGCAGTTTCTGACGCAGGCGCTGAAAATAGCGCCTGTTTTATTTTTAAGGTAGTGGGGTAAGCGTGGCGCAGGCGGAAGTTATGAATCAGGAATCGCTGGCTCGACAGGTTTTGCAGGAAACCTTCGGCTACCAGCAGTTTCGCCCGGGCCAGGAAACCATCATCAATACCGTGCTCGGCGGGCGCGATTGTCTGGTGGTGATGCCTACCGGCGGCGGGAAGTCACTGTGTTATCAAATCCCGGCGCTGGTTAACGACGGCCTGACGGTGGTGGTATCGCCGCTTATCTCGCTGATGAAAGACCAGGTCGATCAGCTGCTCGCCAACGGCGTGGCGGCGGCCTGCCTCAACTCCACCCAGAGCCGCGACCAGCAGCTTGAGGTGCTGGCTGGCTGCCGTACCGGTCAGGTTCGCTTACTCTATATCGCGCCCGAGCGGTTGATGATGGATAACTTCATCGACCAGCTCAGCCGTTGGCCGCTGGCGATGGTCGCGGTGGATGAGGCGCACTGTATTTCCCAGTGGGGCCACGACTTCCGCCCGGAATATGCCGCGCTGGGCCAGCTGCGCGAGCGCCTGCCGAACGTTCCCTTTATCGCCCTTACCGCCACCGCGGACGATACCACGCGTCTCGACATCGTCCGGCTGCTTGGCCTGCACGATCCGCTGATTCAGATCAGCAGCTTCGACCGCCCGAATATCCGCTACATGCTGATGGAGAAGTTTAAGCCGCTCGATCAGCTGATGCGTTACGTTCAGGAGCAGCGCGGTAAATCCGGCATTATCTACTGCAACAGCCGGGCGAAAGTGGAAGACACCGCCGCGCGTCTGCAAAGCAAAGGCATCAGCGCCGGTGCCTATCACGCCGGGCTGGAGCCGCAGGTGCGCGCCGATGTGCAGGAAAAATTCCAGCGCGACGATCTGCAAATCGTGGTGGCGACCGTGGCGTTCGGCATGGGGATCAACAAGCCCAACGTGCGCTTCGTGGTGCACTTCGATATTCCCCGCAACATTGAATCCTATTACCAGGAAACCGGACGCGCCGGGCGCGACGGCCTGCCTGCGGAAGCGATGCTGTTTTACGATCCGGCGGATATGGCCTGGCTGCGCAAATGTCTCGAAGAGAAACAGCCCGGCCCGCTGCAGGATATTGAACGCCACAAGCTCAACGCGATGGGCGCGTTTGCCGAAGCGCAAACCTGCCGCCGTCTGGTGCTGCTTAACTATTTTGGCGAAGGCCGCCAGCAGGCCTGTGGCAACTGCGATGTCTGCCTCGATCCGCCGCGCCGCTACGACGGGCTGGTGGACGCGCAGAAGGCGCTCTCCTGCATCTACCGCGTCGGCCAGCGCTTTGGCATGGGCTATGTCGTGGAAGTGCTGCGCGGCGCGAATAACCAGCGCATCCGCGAGCTGGGCCACGACAAGCTGAAGATTTACGGCGAAGGCCGCGATCACACCACCGAACACTGGGTGAGCGTCATTCGCCAGCTCATTCACCTCGGCGTAGTGACGCAGAACATCGCTGCGCACTCGGCGCTGCAACTCACTGAAGCGGCGCGCCCGTTCCTGCGTGGTGAAGCGCCGCTGATGCTCGCCGTGCCGCGCGTCGTGGCGCTGAAACCGCGTGTAGCGCAGAAGTCTTACGGCGGTAATTACGATCGTAAGCTGTTCGCCCGGCTGCGCAAACTGCGCAAGGCCATCGCCGATGAAGAGAACATTCCCCCTTACGTGGTGTTCAACGATGCCACGCTTATCGAGATGGCGGAGCAGATGCCGGTGTCACCGGGTGAAATGCTGGGTATCAACGGCGTCGGCACCCGCAAGCTGGAGCGCTTTGGGCGCGAGTTTATGGCCTGCATCCGTAGCCACGTTGACGGGGACGATGAAGAGTAGCCACGTTGGCCCGAACGTGGCAGGATAATCCCCCTTCACTTTTTTTCCGCGAGTCATGTTTATGTTGATGCTGTTCCTGACGGTGGCGATGGTGCATCTCGTTGCCCTGCTTAGCCCCGGCCCCGATTTCTTTTTCGTCTCTCAGACGGCGGTCAGCCGTTCCCGTAAAGAAGCCATGATGGGCGTGCTGGGTATTACCGCGGGCGTCATGATCTGGGCGGGCGTGGCGCTGCTCGGCCTGCACTTAATCCTCGAAAAAATGGCGTGGCTGCACAACATTATTATGGTCGGCGGTGGGCTTTATCTGTGCTGGATGGGCTATCAGATGCTGCGCGGTGCGCTGAAGAAGGGCGAGCCGGCGACCGATGCCCCGGCAGTTGAACTGGCGCACGGCGGACGCAGCTTTGTTAAAGGGCTGCTGACCAATCTGGCGAACCCGAAAGCCATCATCTACTTCGGCAGCGTTTTCTCACTGTTTGTCGGCGACAGCGTGGGCAGCGCCGAGCGCTGGGGCATCTTCGTGCTGATTGCCGTGGAAACCCTGGCCTGGTTTAGCCTGGTCGCCAGCCTGTTTGCGCTGCCGAAAATGCGCCGTGGCTATCAGCGGCTGGCGAAATGGATCGACGGCGTCGCCGGCGTACTGTTTGCCGGATTTGGTATCCACCTGATTATCTCGCGCTGAACCGCGCACGTTAGCGCTGAATCACAACGCCCGCCTGCTGCGGGCGTTGTCGTTTTTATCAGCCGCGATCGTCTTTCGGGCCGAGGAAGTAAAAGCCAAACGGCAGCGAGCCGAGAATGGTAAAGACGATGGTATAGATAAAGGTCCAGACGCCCTGCATGATGAACAGCGACACCGGCCAGTTTTCCATCGGCAGGTTGTACTGGTCCTCGACGCCTTCAAACGTCACCGTCGAAATGACGGACCCGGCGATCAAAAAGACAATAACCAGGCAGAGAAGGAATTTCTTTCCTTCCGGGGTGCGTAATTTTTCCCGCATGGGTTCTCCGATAGCTGCACGTCGTTGCGAAGCCGACACTGTATAGCCTGTTGCTCAGAAAATCGACCCGCAATCAGTGAGAACGTGCGGTCGCCAGCAGCGCGCCTATCGCCATAAACAGCGAACCGAACACCCGGTTCAGCGCTTTCATCTGGCGCGGGCCTTTGATCCAGGCCGCAATGCGGGTGGCGAGCGTGGCGTATCCGATCATCACAATGATATCCACCACCACGGTAGTGACGCCCAGCACCACATACTGCATCACCTGCGGCTGCTGCGGGACGATGAACTGCGGAAACAGCGCGGCAAGAAACACGATGCTTTTCGGGTTGGTCAGGTTCACAAACACCGCGCGCTTAAACAGCCGGCCGCGCGACTGGGTATGGGCCAGGGTATTGAGATCGAGCGCGCCCGCTGCGCGCCATTGCTGGATGCCGAGCCAGATGAGGTATGCCGCGCCCGCCCACTTCAGTATTTCAAACGCCAGCAGCGAGCGTGAGAACAGCGTGCCCAGCCCGACACCCACCAGGACGATATGGATCGCCAGCCCGGTCTGCAACCCGGCGATGGACGCCGCCGCGCCGCGATAGCCGTGACTGATGGCGGTGGTCATGGTGTTAATCGCCCCGGAGCCGGGGGAAACGCTTAAAATCACCGAGGTAAGAAGATAGGCAAACCACCAGTCGAGGGTCATGTCTGATTCCTGGATGTACACTTTTATGCCACAATACGCTATTGCTTGTAGTTGTGCTACGAATCACAGAAAAGCGTTTAACTCACGATAATACGGCGCAAATCACCCTATGTTTCAGCACAAATCCGAATGGAAATCGCGGGAGGACGCGTTCGCTGCGTTCACCATGGGGCCGCTGACCGCGTTCTGGCAGCAGCGTGAAGAGGGCGAACTGACGGGCGTAGACGGGATACCGGTGCGCTTCGTGCGTTTCCGTGGCGTCAATAACGATCGGGTGGTGGTGATCTGCCCGGGTCGCATCGAAAGCTACGTGAAGTATGCCGAGCTGGCCTACGATCTCTTCCACTGCGGGTTCGATATTCTGATTATCGATCACCGCGGCCAGGGCCGTTCCGGGCGGATGCTCGATGATACCCACCGCGGCCATGTGGTGAACTTCAGCGATTACGTCGATGACTTTGCCGCCTTCTGGCAGCAGGAAGTGGCTACCGGGCCGTGGCGTCAGCGTTTTATTCTGGGCCATTCTATGGGCGGTGCTATCGCCACGCTGTTTTTGCAGCGTCAGCCGGATGCCTGCGACGCCATTGCGCTCTGCGCGCCGATGTTTGGCATCGTGATGCGTCTGCCGGAGTGGATGGTGCGTCAGATCCTCGACTGGGCGGAGGGCCATCCCCGGGTACGCGACGGCTATGCCATCGGCACCGGTCGCTGGCGGGCGCTGCCGTTCAGCGTCAATATTCTGACCCACAGCCGCCAGCGCTACCGGCGCAATCTGCGCTTTTATGCCGATGAGCCACGGCTGCGCGTGGGCGGGCCGACGTATCACTGGGTGCGCGAAGGCGTGCTGGCCGGGGAACAGGTGATGGCAGGTGCCACTGCCGTTACCACCCCGATGCTGCTGATTCAGGCCGAAGAGGAGCAGGTGGTGGATAACCGCATGCACGACCGCTTCTGCGAGCTTCGCGCCGCGGCAGGCTACCCGTGTGAGGGGGGTAAACCTTACGTCATAAAAGGCGCATACCATGAGATCCTGTTTGAGAAGGACGCGATGCGTGCAGTTGCACTCCATGCCATTGTCGGGTTTTTTGACCGGCACCGTTAATCTACCGCGGCCCGCCCGCATCGCATTTACTATCAGAGGTTGAATTATTCTTATGTATCAGGTTGTTGCGTCCGATTTAGATGGCACATTGTTATCCCCCGAACATCGCCTTACGCCCTATGCGAAAGAGACGCTGCGCCTGCTGACGTCACGCGGTATCCACTTTGTTTTCGCCACCGGTCGTCACCATGTTGACGTCGGCCAGATCCGCGACAACCTCGAAATCGAAGCCTACATGATCACCTCGAACGGCGCGCGCGTGCACGATACCGCCGGTAACCTGGTGTTCACGCATAACCTCGATCGCGATATCGCCACTGACCTGTTCGGCATGATGCATAACCACCCGGACATCATTACGAATATCTACCGCGACGACGAGTGGTTCATCAGCCGCCACCGTCCCGATGAGATGCGCTTCTTCCAGGAAGCGGTGTTCCAGTACTCGCTCTACGAACCGGGCCTGCTGGAGCCGGAAGGGATCAGTAAAGTGTTCTTTACCTGCGACACCCACGAAACGCTGCTGCCGCTGGAGCAGGCGATCAATGCCCGCTGGGGCGACCGCGTTAACGTCAGCTTCTCAACCCTGACCTGCCTGGAAGTGATGGCGGGCGGCGTGTCGAAAGGCCACGCGCTGGAAGCAGTATCCAGCGCAATGGGCTATAACCTCGCGTCCTGCATCGCCTTTGGTGATGGCATGAATGACAAAGAGATGCTGTCGATGGCGGGGAAAGGCTGCATCATGGATAACGCCCATCAGCGCCTGAAGGATCTGCTGCCCGAGCTGGAAGTGATCGGCAGCAACGCCGACGATGCGGTGCCGCGTTACCTGCGTAAGCTGTTCCTCGACTAAACGTGCCGCATGACGAGTGGTTAACGTTTAGCCACTCGTCAACCAAATAGTCGCACGCGATTATTTTTGCTTCGCTACAATGCCCTCTCATCAACATGAGAGATTCTTGCCGTGGCGCTACTGATCATCACCACCATCCTCTGGGCCTTTTCGTTCAGCCTGATCGGCGAATATCTGGCGGGGCAGGTGGACAGCTATTTTTCCGTTCTGATGCGCGTCGGTCTGGCCGCACTGGTGTTCCTGCCGTTTTTACGCGTTAAAGGCCACAGCCTGAAAACCCTGAGCCTGTATATGCTGGTGGGCGCGATGCAGCTCGGCATCATGTATCTGCTGAGCTTCCAGGCCTATCTCTACCTCACGGTTTCTGAATTCCTGCTGTTTACCGTCCTGACGCCGCTCTACATCACGCTGATTTACGATCTGCTGAGCAAGCGCCGTCTGCGCTGGGGCTATCTGCTGAGCGCCGGGCTGGCGGTGATTGGCGCAGCGATTATTCGCTACGACCAGGTCAGCGACCACTTCTGGATTGGCCTGATTCTGGTGCAGCTGGCAAACATCAGCTTTGCTATCGGCATGGTGGGCTACAAACGCCTGATGGAAACGCACCCGATGCCGCAGCACAGCGCGTTTTCCTGGTTCTACCTCGGGGCGTTTATCATCGCGGCGCTGGCGTGGGTGGTGATGGGCAATCCGCAGAAGCTCCCGACCACCGGACTGCAGTGGGGCATTCTCATCTGGCTGGGTGTGGCGGCTTCGGGTATCGGCTACTTCATGTGGAACTACGGAGCGACGCAGGTTGATGCCGGCACGCTCGGCATCATGAACAATATGCATGTGCCTGCCGGGCTGCTGGTCAACCTCGCCATCTGGCACCAGCAGCCGCACTGGCCGAGCTTTATTGCTGGAGGGGCAGTGATAGTGGCGTCACTGTGGGTCCATCGCCGGTGGGTCGCTCCGCGCTCTTCACAAACGGCAGATGTTCGCAGGCGTGATTCCGCGCAAAGCGAATAAACGCCTCTGCCGCCGGCTGACGCTGTTCGCCATCGCGCACCGCCGCGTACAGCCGGCTCCATAAACCTTCGCCCAGGGTTCGGGTGACCACCAGACCCTGGCGCTCAAAACTCTCCACCACCCAGTGCGGCAGCGCCGCAATGCCCATATTGGCTGCCACCATCTGGATCAGCAGCAGGGTGTTATCCACGCTTTTCAGCGACGGGCTGACCCCGGCCGGCTGCAGGAAGTGCCGCCAGATATCGAGCCGGCCACGCTGCACCGGATAAATCAGCAGCGTCTCGCTGGCCAGATCGTCCGGCGCGATGTGCGGGTTCGCCGCCAGCGGATGATCCGGCGCCAGCACCAGCCGCACTTCAAAATCAAACATCGGCGAGTAGTGCAGACCGCTGCGCGGCAGGATGTCTGACGTCAGAACAATATCCAGCTCGCCCTGTTGCAGCGCCGGCTGCGGGTCGAAGGTCACGCCGGATTTAAAGTCCATCTCCACCTGCGGCCACTGGCGGCGGAAATTCTCCAGCGCGGGCGTCAGCCACTGAATACAGCTGTGGCACTCAATCGCGATGCGCAGCCGCGTCTGCTGCGGCTCATGGCAGGACTGCAATGCGCGGCTTATCTGCGGCAGAACCTGTTCAGCCAGCTGCAGCAAAATTTCGCCCTGCGGCGTGAAGCGCAAAGGCTGACTCTTGCGCACGAAGAGGCGGAATCCGAGCCGCTGTTCCAGATCGCTGAACTGGTGCGACAGGGCCGACTGGGTCTGATGCAACGTGGCCGCCGCTGCCGCCAGAGAGCCGCAGCTTCGCAGTGCCTGAAGCGTTCGCAGGTGTTTAATCTCGATCATGAAAGTCCTTCACTTCGCCATGAACAATTTGCGCTTGAGGAATATACAGTAACCGCGAATTATAGCGGTGTAAACATCTGGACGTCTAAACCACCGGATTAAACTGAATCCTAAGAGGCAAAACAATGACTATCTATAACCACACCCTCGGTTTCCCCCGCGTCGGCCTGCGTCGCGAACTGAAAAAAGCACAGGAAAGCTACTGGGCGGGTAACAGCACCCGTGAAGAATTACTGGCGGTGGGCCGCGAGCTGCGCGCCCGCCACTGGGAACAGCAAAAACAGGCCGGCATCGACCTGCTGCCGGTGGGCGACTTCGCCTGGTACGATCACGTTCTCACCACCAGCCTGCTGCTGGGCAACATTCCCGCGCGTCACCAGAATCAAGACGGCTCCGTCGATATCGACACCCTGTTCCGCATTGGTCGCGGCCGCGCACCGACCGGCGAACCGGCGGCGGCGGGAGAAATGACCAAATGGTTCAACACCAACTACCACTACATCGTGCCGGAGTTCACCAAAGGCCAGCAGTTCAGCCTGAGCTGGACCCAGCTGCTGGACGAGGTGGACGAAGCGCTGGCGCTCGGCCATCAGGTGAAGCCGGTACTGCTTGGCCCGGTAACGTATCTGTGGCTGGGTAAAGTGAAGGGCGAGCAGTTTGACCGTCTGTCGCTGCTGAATGACATTCTGCCAGTGTATCAGCAGGTGATCGCCGAGCTGGCGAAGCGCGGCGTGCAGTGGTTGCAGATTGATGAACCGGCGCTGGTACTGGAGCTGCCGCAGGCGTGGCGTGATGCCTTTAAACCGGCGTATGACGCGCTGACAGGCCAGGTAAAACTGCTGCTGACCACCTACTTCGAAGGCGTAACGCCGAATCTTGATACCATCGCCGCACTGCCGGTGCAGGGTCTGCACGTTGATCTGGTGCATGGTAACGACGACGTGGCGCAGCTTCATCAGCGCCTGCCGGCTGACTGGCTGCTTTCGGCCGGCGTGGTGAACGGGCGTAACGTCTGGCGCGCCGATCTGACGGAAAAATATGCTCAGCTACAGGCGATCGTCGGCAAACGTGAATTGTGGATCGGGTCATCCTGCTCGCTGCTGCACAGCCCGATTGACCTGAGCGTTGAGACGCGTCTGGATGCTGAAGTAAAAAGCTGGTTCGCCTTTGCGCTGCAAAAATGTGAGGAGCTGGCGCTGCTGCGTGATGCCCTGAACAGCGGCGATACCGCCAACATCGCCGCGTGGAGCGCCCCGATTCAGGCACGTCGCCACTCCAGCCGCGTCCACAATCCGGCGGTGGAGCAGCGTCTGGCGGCCATCACGGCCAAAGACAGCCAGCGCCAGAGCGACTACCAGCAGCGTGCCGCCGCCCAGCGCGACCGTTTCAACCTGCCGGCATGGCCGACCACCACCATCGGTTCCTTCCCGCAGACCACCGAGATCCGCGGCCTGCGTCTGGACTTCAAAAAAGGCAACCTCGACGCCAGCAACTACCGCACCGGCATCGCGGAGCACATCAAGCAGGCTATCGTTGAGCAGGAGCGCCTCGGGCTGGACGTGCTGGTCCACGGTGAAGCCGAGCGTAACGACATGGTGGAGTACTTCGGCGAGCACCTCGACGGCTTCGTGTTCACCCAGAACGGCTGGGTGCAGAGCTACGGTTCCCGCTGCGTGAAGCCGCCGGTGGTGATCGGCGACATCAGCCGCCCGGAAGCGATCACCGTTGAGTGGGCAAAGTACGCCCAGTCCCTGACCGACAAACCGGTTAAAGGCATGCTGACCGGGCCGGTGACCATCCTCTGCTGGTCGTTCCCGCGCGAGGACGTCTCCCGCGAAACCATCGCCCGACAGATTGCCCTGGCGCTGCGCGACGAAGTCCAGGATCTGGAAGCGGCAGGTATCGGCATCATCCAGATTGATGAGCCAGCGCTGCGCGAAGGGCTACCGCTGCGTCGCAGCGACTGGGATGCCTATCTGAAGTGGGGCGTCGAAGCGTTCCGCATCAATGCAGCCGTGGTGCGCGACGATACCCAGATCCACACCCACATGTGTTACTGCGAGTTCAACGACATCATGGATTCCATTGCTGCGCTGGACGCGGACGTGATCACCATTGAAACCTCGCGTTCCGACATGGAGCTGCTGGAATCGTTTGAGGAGTTCGAATACCCGAACGAAATCGGGCCGGGGGTGTATGACATTCACTCGCCGAACGTGCCGAGCGTGGAGTGGATTGAAGCCCTGCTGCAAAAAGCGGCGCAGCGTATCCCGGCGGAGCGTCTGTGGGTGAACCCGGACTGCGGCCTGAAAACCCGCGGCTGGCCGGAAACCCGCGCCGCGCTGGCGAACATGGTGAAAGCCGCGCAGAACCTGCGCACGGCGTAATAACCTGAGCGCGCCTGGGATGGCGCGGCAGTTAACCCGGCAACGGGCAGGGCGGGTGCGCGATGTACCTGCCCTGGAGTCGTACCGGGCTGGCTGTACCGCCCACCGTTACCCACCTCACCCGGCAGCGGTTACTCCCGCCCGAACCACTGGTTTTTTTTCTGCTTCATCACGGCGAACTGCCTGGGTGTTGGTGGCCGGTCACTTATCACGAAATCAAAATCCCCCACGCTGCCATTCTGGCAGATAGCGCTGCGACCAAACTTGGTGCTGTCCACCACCAGCACGCTCACTGCCGCACTGGCGACCAGCGCCTGACGCGCCGCGACCTCATCATCGTTATAGTCATACAGCTCACCCGCCTCGCCGATCCCGCCTACCGATACCACGCCTGCATCGACCCGGTAACGGCTAAAAAAGGACTGGGCATCGCTGCCGATCACGTCCAGATCGCGTTTGCGCACGCGTCCGCCCGCTACCGTCAGCTCGCAGGCGGCGAGACGGCTCAGTGCGTCGGCGGCATGCAGGTTATTGGTAAACACCGCCAGCCGGGTTTCCGACGGTAGCGCCCGGGCCACCATCTCTACCGTCGTGCCGGTGCCGAGAAAGCAGCTCATGTAGTTTCCCAGCAGCACCGCCGTGCGCTCGCCGATCCAGCGCTTGCCCTGAATGTTGACGATCTCCCGTTGCTGATAGCCGATATTTTCGCGGGCGAAAGGGGCCACCATGCCATGACGCCGCAGCAGCAGGCCGCCAGCGGTCAGCATCCGCAGATCGCTGCGCACGGTTTGCAGCGAGACACCAAAGTGCTGCGCCAGTTGCTCAATACTGCTCTCGCCATGCGCCGTCACCAGTTCGACGATCGCCGTGCGGCGGGATTCAGGGGTCATTGTTCGCTCCTCGTGGCACCCTTTTTTCGTCATCCTGACACGCGAATGTGAAAATATTACTACGAAAAAAACTGGTCATATTTTTGTCAGATTCCCCTGTTTTAATCATCACAACGAAAACAGAGGGGATACACCATGAGTAAGCACCTTGCGCTGGCCGCCGTTGTCATGACCGCATTAAGCGCACCGGCTTTCGCCGCATCCACACTGACGCTCTACACCAGCCAGCCGAACGAAGACGCGCAGATGACCGTCAGCGCCTTTGAAAAAGCGCATCCGGATATTGAAGTGAAGTGGATCCGCGACGGCACCACCAAGCTCACCGCGCGCCTGCAGGCTGAACTCGCCGCAGGCGGTGCCGCCCCGGACGTGCTGCTGATCGCCGACAGCGTCACGATGGAATCCCTTAAAAAGCAGGATTTACTGGCGGCGTATCGCTCTCCCGAAGCCAGCCGCTACGATGCCCAGCTGTACGACCCGCAGGGCTACTACTACGGCACCAAGCTCATCACCACCGGCATCGCGTATCACACCCGAGCGCCGGTGAAGCCCACCTCCTGGCAGGATCTGCTGAAGCCTGAATTGAAAAACATGACCACGCTGCCCAGCCCGCTCTATTCCGGCGCAGCGCAGATCCACATGGCAACGCTGATGAACGATCCGCAGCTTGGTTTTGCCTGGTATCAGAAGCTGAAAGCCAACGGCGCGATGCCGCAGAGCGGTAACGGCGGCGTGATGAGCGCGATTACCTCCGGCAGCAAAGCCTATGGCGTGCTGGTGGATTACATGGCGATCCGCGAGAAAGCGAAGGGCGCACCCATTGATTTCGTGTTCCCGAAAGAGGGCGTCAGCATTGTTACCGAGCCGGTAGCGATGATGAAAAACGCGAAGAACCCGGACGGTGCGAAAGCATTTATCGACTTCGTGCTGTCGGATGAAGGCCAGCGGCTGGTGCTGAAGCAGGGTTATCTGCCTGCCGATCCGAAGCTGCCTGCCCCGCAGGGCTTCCCGGCACGCGACAGCATCAAACTGATGCCGTTCGACCCGGCGAAAGCGCTGGCGGATACCGACGCCAATAAAAAACGCTTCGCCGATCTGTTTGGAAACCGCTAGTTGATGACCAGCATGACCCTCCGTCAACCCGCCAGCAGCGGCCCGCCGAAAGGGCTGCTCTGGCTGTTACTCGTCTCGGTCGCGCTGCTGAGTCTGCTGCCGAGCCTGCGACTGCTGATCTCGGCTCTGCTCGACTGGCAGCAGGGCAGCAACAGCAGCCTCGGGCGCGTCCTGAGCAACCCGGCGACCTGGACGGCGCTCTACAATAGCCTCTACACCAGCGGGCTGGGAACGCTACTCTCCCTGCTGCTGGGCGGCCTGTTTGCCTTCTGTCTCGCGCTCACCAATATCCGGCTCAAGCAGACGTGGGTATTTCTGTTTATGCTGCCGATGATGATCCCGCCGCAGGTGACCGCCCTGAGCTGGCTGCAACTCTTCGGCCCCAGCAGTATCGTGCTGACCAGCCTCGGCATCGCACCGTCGTTCGGCAGTACCAATCCCCTTTACTCCGCCGAAGGCATCGCGCTGCTGCTGGGCATTCAGCACGCGCCGCTGGTGTTCCTGGCGCTGCGCACCCAGCTCCAGTGCCTGCCGAAAGAGCAGATCGAAGCCGCACGGCTCAACGGTGCCTCGCTGTGGCGCGTGTTTATCGACATCGTGCTGCCGCTGTGCCGCACGGCGCTCTGGGCCGGCGCGGCTATCGCGTTTGTCTCCGCGCTGGGCAACTTTGGAATTCCGGCGATGCTCGGCATTCCCATCTCTTATTTTGTCTTGCCGATTCAGATCTACCAGTCGCTGTCGAGCTTCGGACCGTCCATGCTGAGTGACGTCGCGGCGCTGTCGGTGCTGATGGGCGTGCTGGCAATCGGCATCGTGTCGCTGCAGGGCTACTTACAGCGTCGCCACGCGCTGCCGCTGATTGGTATGGCTGGCCGGGCGCTCGATTTTCAGCTGGGAAAATGGCGGCTGGTGACTGAGCTGCTGCTCGGCACGGTGCTGTTCGCCATTCTGGTGGCACCGCTGCTGGCGCTGATCACCACCTCGCTGGTACCGACGCTGGGCGTACCGCTGAATGCCCAGACCCTGACGTTTGACGCGTATCACGCGATGCTGGAGAGCGGGAGTGCCACCTGGCGGGCGCTGAGCAACAGCCTGCTGCTCTCGGTATCGGCGGCGCTGGTTCTGATGCTGCTGAGCCTGCCGCTGGCATGGCTGCTGGTGCGGTTTCCGACGCGCCCGCTGCGCTGGCTGCACAGCGCCATCGATATTCCCTATACCCTGCCGGGCGTGGTGCTGGCGATTGCCTGCATTCTGCTGTTTGCCCGCCCGTTGCCGCTGATCGGCATCAGCCTGAGCGGCACGCTGCTGATTATCTTCTTCGCCTATCTGGCGCGCTTTCTCACCGTCTGCCTGAAGCCGCTGCACAACAGCATGCTACAGCTCGATCCGGCGATGGAAGAGGCTGCCAGCCTGGCGGGCGCTAACTTCTCTCAGCGCCTGCGCCACATTGTGCTGCCGCTGTTGGCTCCCGCCGCGTTCGCCGGCGCGCTGCTGGTGTTCCTTACCGCCGTCAATGAGCTGACCGTGTCGGCGCTGCTGTGGAGCGCGGGCAAAGAGACGCTTGGCGTGGTGATTTTCAACCTTGATGAGAGCGGCGATAAGGTGCTGGCCTCCGCCATTTCAGTACTGGTGGTGGCCCTCGTGGCGCTGGTGATGTTGATGCTAAGCGGTCTTGGCCGCTATCTACCCAAAGGAGTTATTCCGTGGCAGAACTGAAACTGGAGCGCCTGAGCAAGACCTTCGGCGACCAGACCGTGGTGCGTGATCTCAGCCTGACCATTCCTGAAGGCGCGTTTACCGCGCTGCTCGGGCCGAGCGGCTGCGGCAAAACCACCACGCTGCGTATTCTGGCCGGGCTGGAGCGCCTGTCGCAGGGACGCCTGACGCTGGGCGACCGGCTGCTGGCCGACGATACCACCCACCTGCCGCCGGAAGCGCGCAACATGGGCATGGTGTTCCAGTCCTACGCGTTGTGGCCGCATATGACGGTGGCAGAGAACGTGGGCTACCCGCTGAAGTTAAAAAAGGTAAACGGCGCGGCGCGACGTAAGCAGGTGATTGACGCTCTGGAGGTGGTTGAGCTGGCGACGTATGCCGATCGCTCACCGCAGGCGTTGAGCGGCGGTCAGCGTCAGCGCGTGGCGCTGGCCCGCTGTCTGGTCTCTGAGCCTCAGGTGGTGCTGCTGGATGAGCCGCTGGCGAATCTCGATCGGCACCTGCGTGCCACCATGGAGCAGACCTTTCGCGAATTTCACCGCCGTACCGGCGCGACGTTCGTCTACGTCACCCACGATCAGGCCGAAGCGATGGCGCTGGCCAGCCACATTGCCGTGATGCACCGCGGCGAGTTGATGCAGTGGGGCACCCCACAGACGCTGTACCAGCATCCGCATAACGCCTGGGTCGCGGGCTTCATCGGCAAAGGCAGCGTGCTGTCGCTGGCGACCGGCTCGCCGGATCGTCACCTTGACGGCGGGCAGTTGCATCGCGGGCTGAGCAGCAGCGAAACCGTGCGTCAGCCGGTGCTGGTGCGCCCGGAGCATGTCGCGATTGCTGACGACGGCATCGCCGCCATCGTAGAGAGCTGCATCTATCAGGGGGAACGCTACCTGTTGGCGCTGCGCCTGGCGGACGGGCAACGCCTGACGGCGTTCCATCACCTGCCGCTGCGCGAACAGCAGACCATCGCGGTACGCCTGCATCAGGGCTGGCGACTGGAGGCGGCGTGACCACGCAGATTGAGATTATCAGCGGGCAGCAGCATAAAGCGCCCGCCGCCATTCTGGTGACCACACCCACCCGGCGTATTTTGCTGGATGCCGGCGGTTCGCTGGAGCCGGACGCGGAGGCGTGGCCGGTCCCGGATCGTCTGGATGCGGTATTGCTCAGCCACGATCATGTCGATCATATTGCCGGGCTGGCGCATGTTCCTGCGTCGGTGCCGATCTACTGCAGCGCGGTGACGGCCCGGGCGCTGCCGCCGGGGCGGAACGTGCATCCCGTAGCGGTGCGCGGCACCTTTTCCCTGGGCGACCTGACGGTCACTACCGGGAGCAGCGGTCACGCCTGGGGCGGCATCTGGTTTCACCTGAATGTGCCCGGAGGCGTGTTCTACAGCGGTGACATCAGCCTGGAGTCGGCGCTGTTTCATTTCGATGCCCCGCCGCCGGCCGCGCTGGCGCTGGTGGATGCCTCTTACGGCCTGTACGACACGCCGCAGTCTCAACAGCTTGATGCCCTGTGGCCGCACCTGGAGCAGCCGGTGCTCTGCCCGGTTCCCCCCTCCGGGCGAGCGACAGAGATAGCGCTGCTGCTGGCGCGCCGTGGTGCGCGCGATATGGCGATGGACGATGCCTGCCGGACCATGCTGGCGCTGATGGCGGAGCATAACGACGGCAGTCTGAACCCCGGCGTGGAGCATGAGCTGCGCCTGCTGCTGGCTGCGTTGCCACCGTTTTATACCGATGCGCCGATCATTCTGGCCGCCGATCCGGACGGGCAGCAGGGTGTGGCCGGGGAGTTGCGTCGCCGCGCTGATTTTCGTCATCGCACCCTGTTTACCGGCCATATGAATCATCACGCCCGCGAGCAGCACCGCATGGGCGAGGTCGATTTTTGCCGCTGGAACGTACACCCCACCCGACGCTGCCTGCAAAGGCTGGCGGCGATGCTGGCGTGCCGCCAGCTGGCACCGCTGTTTACGCCGGTTGATGACGCTGCACGCTGGCAGCATACGCTGGGCTGCGACATCGTCACCCGGCCCCGTTTCAGGATGGAAACATGACGCTACTGCCAAAACCCTTTGTCTTTGTTCGCCACGGCGAAACGCCGCTCAACCGCGATCGCCTGATTGGCGGGCGCACCGACGTGCCGCTCTCGGCGCGGGGCGAAGATCAGGCCCAACACGCGTCGGCGCTGCTGGCGCAGCGTCGCTGGAGCCTGGTTGCCGTCAGCCCGCAGCAGCGCGCGCGTCGTACCGCGGAACTGGCGTTGCCCGGCGCGGCGATGACCATTGTGCCTGACCTGCGCGAGCGCGACTGGGGCGATCTGGAGTGCCGTCCGCTCAGCGAACAAACCCCGTATGAAGTGACGCCGCCGAACGGCGAAGCCTGGCTGCCTTTCTGCACCCGCGTGACGGACGCGCTGAATGCGCTGCTGGCCGACTACGATACGCCGTTAGTGATCGCCCACTCTGGCGTGTTCCGCGTGATCCGCCTGCTGGCAACCGGCACGCCCTACGGCGAACGGGTCGGCAACGTCGCCCCGCTGTGGATTTTGCCCGGCGCTACCCCTGACGACTGGAAAATTATTCCCCTGGAGAAGATGAATGCATTCTGAACACTGTGTGATTGTGGATATCGACGGCACGCTGGCCGAATTTGATGCTGAAGCGGTGCGCGAGTGGGTGTTAGGCCCGGAAAAGCAGTGGCAGCCGTTCTTTGAGCACATGGCGGAGGCGCAGCCGTGTGAGGCTATCAGCCGGCTCGTAGGGATACTGAGCGCTCAGCAGCAGAAGATCGTGCTGTGCAGCGGACGCCCCGCCGCTTTTCGTCGCCATACCGAAACGTGGCTGGAGCGTCATGGCATTCCGTTCGATGCGCTCTATCTGCGCCCGGATGGGGAAGACACGCTGCCGGATGAAGTGGTGAAACACGCCCTGCTGCGCCAGATAAAAGCGGACGGCTATGCGCCGTGGCTGGTGATTGACGATCGTCAGGCGGTAGTGGACTTCTGGCGTGCGGAAGGGCTGACCTGTCTGCAGTGCGCACCGGGCGATTTTTAAGCCGCCCGGCGGCGGCAGCTTAGCCTTTCTTATTACCGTACTGCGCGAACCAGGCCAGCATACGCTGCCAGCCATCTTTCGCAGAGGCTTCGTGATAGCTCGGACGGTAATCCGCATTGAACGCATGACCGGCGTCCGGGTAGACGACAATCTCGGTTTTATCGGCATTGGCAGCACGTAGCGCCTGGCGCATGGTTTCCACGCTCTCCAGCGGAATGCCGGTATCCTGCGCGCCGTACAAACCGAGCACCGGAGCGGTGAGTTCGGTCGCAATATCCACCGGGTGGGTTGGCGAGTTCAGGGTTTTGTCCCCCACCAGCTTGCCGTACCAGGCCACCGCGGCCTTCAGCTGCGGGTTATGCGCTGCGTACAGCCAGGCGATGCGTCCGCCCCAGCAGAATCCGGTCACCATTAAGCGATGGGCATCGCCGCCGTTGCGACCCGCCCAGTTAGCGACATGATCGAGATCCGCCAGCACCTGCGCGTCCGGCACCTTTGACACAAGATTGCTCAGTAGCGCCTGAATATCGGTGTACTCACTGGCATCGCCCTGGCGGAAATAGAGCTCCGGTGCCACGGCGAGATAGCCTTCCAGCGCCAGACGGCGGCAGATATCGCGGATATGCTCGTGAACGCCAAAAATTTCCTGAATAACAATCACAACCGGCAGCGGCCCGCTTACTTCTTTTGGACGCGCATGCCAGGCCGGCATGTTATCGCCCTGGGTCGGAATGGTGGTTTCGCCCGCGTGAATCGCGTTGTCGGGGGTCTGAATGGTCGTTTCCGCGACCGGTGTCACCGCACTGGCGAATCCCGGCTTATTATTGGTTGTGCTGTCAGTCGTCATGGCAGTCTCCGTACCCGTTAGTAGCGCATTCAAATAACTATAGACTGCACGTTACCAAATCACAGCGCCGGGAAAAGGACATACGGATGAAAACGACGCGCGGCAGAGCTAAATTATGTGATTGTTATCACTAAATTATGGAAAATGAGTGCAACAACTTTCCGCCAAAGTGAATGCGGTCACGAAATTTCCGGAAGTGCTTCGGTAAAGTACCGTTTTGCTGCTTCTGACAAACCGAACTACAGAGGAGTCACTTATGTCCAGGTCTGATGTTTTTCATCTCGGTCTCACCAAAAACGATTTACAGGGCGCAACGCTGGCCATTGTGCCCGGCGACCCGGAGCGAGTGGAAAAGATCGCCGCGCTGATGGATAACCCGGTGAAGCTGGCGTCGCACCGCGAATTCACCTCCTGGCGTGCCGAGCTGGATGGCAAACCGGTGATTATTTGCTCTACCGGCATCGGCGGTCCGTCTACCTCTATCGCGGTGGAAGAACTGGCGCAGCTCGGCATTCGCACTTTCCTGCGCGTGGGAACCACCGGCGCTATTCAGCCGCACATTAACGTCGGCGACGTGCTGGTGACCACCGCCTCGGTCCGCCTTGACGGTGCCAGCCTGCATTTCGCGCCGATGGAATACCCGGCGGTGGCGGATTTCGCCTGTACTACCGCACTGGTTGAAGCGGCAAACGCCGTAGGCGCGACCACGCATATCGGTGTAACGGCATCGTCCGACACCTTCTATCCGGGCCAGGAGCGCTATGACACCTTCTCCGGCCGCGTTGTCAGCCGCTATAAAGGCTCGATGGAAGAGTGGCAGTCCATGGGCGTGATGAACTACGAAATGGAATCGGCCACGCTGCTGACCATGTGTTCCAGCCAGGGCTTGCGCGCCGGGATGGTGGCGGGAGTCATCGTCAATCGCACCCAGCAAGAGATCCCGAACGCGGAAACCATGAAAAAAACCGAAAGCCACGCGGTGAAAATCGTGGTCGAGGCGGCGCGCCGCCTGCTGTAATCTCCCCTCAGGCCAGCGCTCGCTGGCCTTTATTTTGCGTAACGCCTCGCACGAAACCGCATGTGACCCGAAAAACACTTCCAAACTGGACATCTGTACAGCACAATTCGATTTTGCATCATGTACATGATTCATGCAGGAGGCGTAATGGAAATCTCACTGTTACTGATGGTCGCCGTGGCGCTGGTTGGCGCGCTAACCGGCTGGCTTGGCGCAAGTCTGCGCAACGCGCAACGTCAGGCAGCACTGCTGGCCGAGCAGCGCGATCTCTACGGTGAGCTGAGCGCCGCCCGCCAGCAGCTGGCCCAGAGCGAACACTGGCGCGACGAGTGCGCCCTGCTGGATAACGAACTGCGTAGCCTGCGTGAGATCAACAGCTCGCTGGAAGCCGATCTGCGCGAGGTTTCCACCCGCCTTGAAACCACCCGGATGAACGCAGACGACAAGCTGCGGCAGATGATCAACAGCGAGCAGCGCCTGAGCGAGCAGTTTGAAATCCTCGCTAACCGCATCTTTGAACAGAGCCACCGTCGGGTGGAAGAGCAGAACCGCCAGAGCCTGAACGGCCTGCTGACTCCGCTGCGCGAGCAGCTCGACGGCTTCCGTCGTCAGGTGCAGGACAGCTTCGGCCAGGAGGCGCGCGAACGCCATACGCTGGCCCATGAAATCCGCAATCTGCAACAGCTGAACGCCCAGATGGCACAGGAGGCGGTCAACCTGACGCGCGCGCTGAAAGGCGACAATAAAACTCAGGGCAACTGGGGCGAAGTGGTGCTGGCGCGGGTGCTGGAGGCGTCCGGCCTGCGCGAAGGGCACGAGTACCAGACCCAGGTCAGCATCAATACCGAGGCGCAAAGCCGCATGCAGCCTGACGTTATAGTACGTCTGCCGCAGAATAAAGATGTGGTGATCGACTCGAAAATGACGCTGGTGGCGTGGGAGCGTTACTTCAACGCCGAAGACGACTACACCCGCGATCTGGCGCTTACTGAACACATCGCCTCGGTGCGCAACCATATCCGTTTGCTGGGGCGCAAAGATTACCATCAGCTTCCCGGCCTGCGCTCGCTGGACTACGTGCTGATGTTTATTCCGGTCGAACCCGCTTTCCTGATGGCGATCAACCAGCAGCCGGAGCTTATCAACGAAGCCCTGAAAAATAACATCATGCTGGTCAGCCCGACCACGCTGCTGGTGGCGCTGCGCACTATCTCTAACCTCTGGCGCTACGAGCACCAGAGCCGTAACGCCCAGCAGATCGCTGACCGGGCGAGCCGCCTGTACGACAAAATGCGCCTGTTTGTGGACGACATGTCCGCCATCGGGCAGAGCCTCGATAAAGCGCAGGACAATTACCGCGAAGCGATGAAAAAGCTCACCACCGGGCGTGGAAACGTGCTGGCGCAGGCCGATGCGTTTCGCGAGCTGGGGGTAGAAATCAAGCGCGAGATTAATCCGGAACTGGTGGATCAGGCGACGGCGCAGGACGTGGAGTTTCGTCTGCGCGCCGGGCGGGATGACGTATAACCCGCTAAGCTGAACAAGCACTTAGCCGCGGCATCGCTGGCGTAACATGCGGGTACAGCGGGTGGCGAAGGCGGTTGAATCATAGGGCAATTGCGCCCAATCTGTTACACTTCATGGACATTTCATTAATAAGCAGGCATCGAGATGGCTGAAAATTCTCAAGAGACGACGCACTTTGGTTTCCAGACCGTAGCAAAAACGGAAAAAGCCGAGAAAGTGGCGCAGGTTTTTCACTCTGTTGCGGCCAAATACGACGTCATGAACGACCTGATGTCGTTTGGCATCCACCGTTTGTGGAAGCGTTTCACGATTGACTGCAGCGGCGTGCGCCGTGGTCAGAAGGTGCTCGACCTGGCAGGCGGAACCGGCGATCTGACCGCAAAATTTTCCCGCCTGGTTGGCGAGTCCGGCAAGGTTGTGCTGGCAGACATTAACGACTCGATGCTGAAAATGGGGCGTGAAAAGCTGCGTAATGTTGGCGTTGTCGGCAACGTTGAGTACGTGCAGGCGAACGCGGAAGCGCTGCCGTTCCCGGACAACACCTTTGACTGCATTACCATCTCTTTTGGCCTGCGTAACGTCACCGATAAAGAAAAAGCGCTGCGCTCCATGTTCCGCGTGCTGAAGCCGGGTGGTCGTCTGCTGGTACTGGAATTCTCTAAGCCGACCATTGAACCGCTGAGCAAAGCCTATGACGCCTACTCGTTCCATGTGCTGCCGCGCGTCGGCGAGCTGGTAGCCAGCGATGCAGAAAGCTATCGCTATCTTGCTGAGTCCATCCGTATGCATCCGGATCAGGAAACCCTGAAAGCCATGATGGGCGACGCGGGCTTTGAAAACGTTAACTATTTCAATTTGACCGGCGGGATCGTCGCGCTTCATCGCGGCTACAAGTTCTGACAGGAGAGGGCGGATGCCATTCACACCACTCATTACGGCAGGTATTGAAGGCGTACTGAATAACGTGCTTTACCAGCCGCGTGCGCTGAAATCACCGCGTCAGCGCCTGCAGGGAAAAGTGCTGCGGGTGGTACTGCAGGAATTCTCTTCACCGCTGGTGATGGTTTTCAGCGAGCAGCAGGTTGACGTGCTGGCGCAGTGGGAAGGTGAGGCAGATTGCTCGGTGATCACGCGCCTGTCGGTGTTACCGAAGTTGCGCGACAAACAGCAACTTACGGCGCTTATCCGTAGCGGCGAACTGGAAGTGCAGGGTGATATTCAGGTGGTACAGAATTTCTCCTCGCTGCTGGATTTAGCAGAGTTCTCCCCGGAAGAACTGCTGGCACCCTATATCGGCGACATCGCCGCGCACGGCCTCGGCAAAGCGGTGGCGGGCGGCTTTAAAGCCATTACGACGCGGGCGCAGCGTAATCAACGCTATGTGGCTGAAGCGCTGACCGAAGAGTGGCGCATGGCGCCGGGTCCGCTGGAAGTGGCATGGTTTTCAGAAGAGACGGCGGCGCTCGCACGCGCCGTAGATACCCTGACGAGTCGGCTGGAAAAACTGGAGGGCAAATGACGCCAGGTGAAATTCGGCGCCTTTATTTCATCATCAAAACCTTTCTGAGTTACGGGCTTGATGAACTGATTCCTCGCATGCGTATTACGATCCCGCTTCGCCTGTGGCGGCGGACGCTGTTCTGGATGCCTAACCGCCATAAAGACAAACTGCTGGGGGAGCGGCTGCGACTGGCGCTGCAGGAGCTGGGTCCGGTATGGATCAAGTTCGGCCAGATGCTCTCTACCCGCCGCGATCTTTTCCCGCCGGCCATTGCCGATCAGCTGGCTCTGCTGCAGGACCGTGTGGCACCGTTTGACGGGCGCCTGGCAAAACAGCAGATTGAAAAATCGATGGGTGACCAGCCCGTTGAAGCCTGGTTCGACAATTTCAATATCGAGCCGCTGGCATCGGCGTCGATTGCGCAGGTTCACACCGCGACGCTGAAATCGAACGGTAAAGAGGTGGTGATTAAGGTCATTCGCCCGGATATTCTGCCGATTATCCGTGCCGACATGCGTCTTATCTATCGCCTTGCGCGTTGGGTTCCACGCCTGCTGCCGGATGGACGCCGCCTGCGCCCGCTGGAAGTGGTGCGCGAGTATGAAAAAACGCTGATTGATGAGCTGGATCTGCTGCGTGAATCTGCCAACGCCATCCAGCTGCGCCGCAATTTCGAAAACAGCCCGATGCTCTACGTGCCGGAAGTCTATTCCGATTACTGTAGCCCGACCATGATGGTGATGGAGCGCATCTACGGTATTCCGGTTAACGACGTCGCCGCGCTGGAAGCCAACGGGACTGACATGAAGCTGCTCGCTGAACGTGGCGTGCAGGTGTTCTTTACTCAGGTATTCCGCGACAGCTTCTTCCACGGTGATATGCATCCTGGCAATATTTTCGTCAGCTATGAGCACCCGGAAAACCCGCAGTATATCGGCATCGACTGCGGCATCGTTGGCTCGCTGAACAAAGAAGACAAACGCTACCTGGCAGAGAACTTCATCGCCTTCTTCAATCGCGATTATCGTAAGGTGGCGGAGCTGCACGTGGATTCAGGCTGGGTGCCACCGGATACGAACGTCGAAGAGTTTGAGTTCGCCATCCGTACCGTCTGTGAGCCGATCTTTGAAAAGCCGCTGGCGGAGATCTCTTTCGGGCACGTACTGCTGAACCTCTTCAACACCGCGCGGCGCTTCAATATGGAAGTGCAGCCTCAGCTGGTGCTGCTGCAGAAAACGCTGCTTTATATTGAAGGCGTTGGGCGGCAGCTTTATCCTCAGCTCGATCTGTGGAAAACCGCGAAGCCGTTCCTGGAGAGCTGGATTAAGGACCAGGTCGGTTTGCCGGCGCTGATCCGCTCCATTAAAGAGAAAGCGCCGTTCTGGGTCGAGAGAATGCCGGACCTGCCGGAACTTTTTTACGACAGTTTACGTCAGAATAAACAACTGCAACAAAGCGTTGATAAGATTGCCCACGAGCAACAGCGTCAGCATAAACGTCAGGGGCAGTCGCGCTATCTTTTTGGTATGGGAGCAATCCTGTTACTCAGCGCTACGCTACTCCTGATCAACCGCCCGGACTGGGGGATGAGTCCACTCTGGTTGATGGGTGCTGGGGCCGTTATCTGGCTGGTCGGCTGGCGCCGGACAAGCTGAATTTAACATCGTCATGACTAGTCGGGTGCCGTATAATGCGCCACCTGTAATCTTTATTGCTGTCTCGGAGTGAGTATGGGTATTAGCTGGCCACAACTTTTAATCATTGCCGTTATCGTCATTCTGCTCTTCGGTACCAAAAGACTGAGTTCGCTCGGTTCTGACCTGGGCGCGACGATCAAAGGCTTCAAAAAAGCCATCAAAGATGATGACGCGGATAAAACCGACAAGTCTGCGACAGACGCCGATTTCACTGCGAAATCCATCGAAGACAAGCCTGAGAGCGTCAATAAAGACGACGTAAAACGTACCGACAAAGAGCAGGTGTAAGTCGTGTTTGATATTGGTTTTGGCGAACTGCTGCTGGTCTTTGTCATCGGCCTCATCGTTCTTGGTCCCCAGCGCTTACCGGTAGCAGTGAAAACCGTTGCCGGCTGGGTGCGCGCGCTGCGCTCGCTGGCGACCACCGTGCAGAATGAACTGAGCCAGGAGCTGAAACTGCAGGAGTTTCAGGACAGCCTGAAAAAGGTAGAAAAAGCGAGCATGGACAGCCTGACGCCTGAACTTAAAGCGTCGATGGACGAACTTCGCGAAGCCGCCGACTCCATGAAACGCTCTTACAGCGTCAACGATCCGGAGAAGGCGAGCGACGAAGCGCACACCATTCACAATCCGGTGGTTAAAGGCAATGAAGCTGAGCACGAAGGCGTCACGCCGGGTACTGCCGATCGCGTTGCGGTCGCCACTGAGCAGACGCCTGCTGCCGTGCCTGACGATGTGCCTGACGAAAAAGCTCAGCCTGTTTCGCAGCCCGCTCCGGCAGCGCCAAAGCCAGTTTCTCCCACCCCCTCAACCAGTGATAAAGCATAAACATGGCTGTTGAAGAGACTCAACCGCTGATCAGCCATCTTATTGAGCTGCGTAAGCGTTTACTGAACTGCATCGTTGCGGTGCTGGTGATCTTTCTGGGGCTGGTCTATTTCGCCAACGATATTTACCAGTTCGTTTCCGATCCGCTGATCAGCAAGATGCCGCAAGGCTCGACGATGATCGCCACCGACGTGGCCTCGCCGTTCTTTACGCCGATTAAGCTGACCATGATGGTGTCGGTGATCCTCTCCGCGCCGGTTATTCTTTATCAGGTCTGGGCCTTTATCGCCCCGGCACTCTACCGGCATGAACGCAAGCTGGTCATTCCTTTACTGGTATCCAGTACGCTGCTGTTTTACCTCGGTATGGCCTTTGCCTACTTCGTGGTGTTCCCACTGGCATTTGGCTTCCTGACCCATACCGCCCCAATAGGGGTGGTGGTTTCAACGGACATCTCAAGCTATCTCGACTTCGTCATGGCGCTGTTTTTGGCGTTCGGCGTGTCGTTTGAGGTGCCGGTAGCGATTGTGCTGCTGTGCTGGGTTGGCGTAACCACGCCAGAGGATCTGAAAGCCAAGCGGCCTTACGTGCTGGTTGGCGCATTCGTGGTGGGCATGCTGCTCACGCCGCCGGATGTGTTCTCCCAGACGCTGCTGGCGATCCCGATGTACTGCCTGTTTGAAGTGGGCATGTTCTTTGCGCGCTTCTACGTCGGCAAAGGGCGTCGCGATATGCCGGACGAGCCTGAAGAAGCCCAGGCCGAAAAACCGCAGGAATAATCACAGCCGCCCCCAGGGGCGGTTTTTTACAGGTAACGACTTATGTTTGATATCGGCGTGAACCTCACCAGCTCGCAGTTCGACCCGGATCGGGACGAGGTAGTGGCGCGTGCCGCAGCGGCGGGCGTAACCGGTATGCTGCTCACCGGCACCAACCTGCATGAAAGCCAGCAGGCGGCGGCCCTGGCAGCGCGCTACCCGAACTGCTGGTCTACTGCCGGCGTGCATCCTCACGACAGCAGCAGCTGGCAGGCGGAAAGCGCCGATGCGCTGCGTGCGCTGACCAGCCAGCCGCAGGTGGTGGCTATCGGCGAGTGCGGGCTGGACTTTAACCGTAATTTCTCGACCCCTGATGAGCAGGCGCGCGCGTTTACCGCCCAGCTGGCGCTGGCGGCAGAGCTGTCGCTGCCGGTGTTTATGCACTGCCGCGATGCGCATACGCGCTTTCTTGAGCTGCTCGACCCGTGGCTGGATAAGCTGCCGGGCGCGGTGCTGCACTGCTTTACCGGTACCGCGCAGGAGGCGCAGGCCTGTCTGGATCGCGGTCTCTGTCTGGGGATCACCGGCTGGGTATGCGATGAGCGCCGCGGGCTGGAACTGCGCGAGCTGCTCCCGCTTATTCCGGCTGACCGGCTGATGCTGGAAACCGACGCGCCTTATCTGCTACCGCGCGATCTGCGGCCGAAACCCGCATCGCGACGCAACGAACCCTGCTATTTACCCCATATTCTGCATCAGGTAGCCCACTGGCGTGGCGAAGATCCTCATGCGCTGGCGGAAATCACTACCGCCAACGTTGAGCGGCTTTTTTCCCTGGCCGCCACCCGCCGCCACACCGGCACCTAAAAACCCTGCTTTCCAGAATGTTATCCTCGCGCGGCAGGAATGTCCCTGCCAGGTGAGCAATTCGTCATAAAAGGGAACGCGATGAAACGTAAAGCGATGGGGGTAATCGTTCTGTCTGCCCTGCTGTGCGGCCAGGCGCTGGCGATCGACAAAACGGCAACCGGCGCGCTGCTGGGGGCGACGGCGGGCGCGGTGGCGGGTAAAAGCGTGAAAAGCGCGGTTGGTGGTGCGGTTGTCGGGGCGGGAACTGGCGCGATGCTGAAACACGGCGATAAAGGCAAAGCAGCCCGTAAAGGGGGGGCGGTCGGCGCCGTTGTTGGCGCAGGCGCGGCGGCGATGACCGGTAACAGCGTGCTGAAAGGGGCGGTGGTCGGTGCAGGTGCCGGTGGCGTTATTGGTGAAGCCACCCACTAAGTGTGAAGGCCCGGATAAACCGGGCCTTTTTCAAATCTTTTTGAATTCGGTATTTCTGACGCTCTGCAACACCTGCTTGTTGAGGAAGTTCAGCAGCAGCATGGAGCGCGCCTCGCCGTCCGGCTCGGTGAAAATGGCTTCCAGCCCCTTAAACGCGCCCTCGGTGATCACCACGGTATCGCCCGGCCACGGCGTATGTTCATCCACCACGTTTTCCGGCTGATACTCCATCAGCTGCTGGATCACGGTAAGCGGAACGATAGCCGGCTGGGTGCCAAAACGTACAAAGTGGCTGACGCCGCGCGTGGCGCTGATGGTCGTGGTGTGAATGACTTCCGGATCGAAATTCACAAACAGGTAGTTAGGAAACAGCGGCTCACTGACTGCAGTTCGCTTTCCGCGCACAATTTTTTCCAGCGCGATCATCGGCGTCAGACAGGCAACCTGTTGACGTTCCAGATGCTCTTTCGCTCGCTGGAGTTGCCCGCGTTTGCAATACAGGAGATACCAGGATTCCATAATGTCTCTTTTCCGGATGTCAGGCGCGAAAGGATAACAAAACCCGCCGCACTGAGGTAGTGAGAACAGTATATACCCGTCATACTTCGCGTTGCAGCCAGGCGTCCGGCGGCGCATTGTCACGTCTGATTAACAAAATTACAGCATGGCTGCGGCTAACACCGTATAATGGCAAGCCAGCAAAGAGGCCACGAAAAACTGCATGAAATACCACGATCTACGCGATTTTCTTGCGCTGCTTGAGCAGCAGGGCGAACTCAAACGAATTGCCATCCCGGTCGATCCGCATCTTGAGATGACGGAAATTGCCGATCGCACCCTGCGTGCTGGCGGTCCCGCGCTGCTGTTCGAAAACCCGAAGGGGTACGACATGCCGGTGCTCTGTAACCTGTTTGGCACGCCGAAGCGCGTAGCGATGGGGATGGGCCAGGATGACGTAACCGCGCTGCGCGACGTGGGCAAGCTGCTGGCCTTTCTCAAAGAGCCGGAGCCGCCGCGCGGTTTCCGCGACCTCTTCGACAAGCTGCCGCAGTTTAAGCAGGTGCTGAATATGCCGACGAAACGTCTGCGTAGCGCTCCGTGCCAGGAAGTGGTGCTGGAAGGCGACGCGGTCGATCTGACGCGCATTCCGGTGATGCAGTGCTGGCCGGGCGACGTAGCGCCACTGATCACCTGGGGGCTGACCGTCAGTCGCGGTCCGCACAAAGAGCGCCAGAATCTGGGAATTTATCGCCAGCAGGTGATCGGCAAAAACAAACTCATTATGCGCTGGCTCTCCCATCGCGGCGGCGCACTCGACTTCCAGGAGTGGTGCGCTGCGCATCCGGGTGAACGTTTCCCGGTTTCCGTGGCGCTGGGTGCCGATCCGGCAACCATTCTCGGTGCGGTAACGCCGGTGCCGGATACCCTCTCTGAATACGCTTTCGCCGGGCTGCTGCGCGGCACCAAAACCGAAGTGGTGAAGTGCGTGTCGAACGATCTCGAAGTGCCAGCCAGCGCGGAAATCGTGCTGGAAGGGTATATCGAGCCGGGCGAGATGGCACCTGAAGGTCCGTATGGCGACCACACCGGTTATTACAATGAAGTGGACAACTTCCCGGTATTTACCGTTACGCACATCACCCGGCGTAACGATGCGATTTACCACTCCACCTATACCGGCCGTCCACCGGATGAACCGGCGGTGCTGGGCGTGGCGCTCAACGAAGTGCTGGTTCCCATTCTGCAAAAGCAGTTCCCGGAAATTATTGATTTCTATCTGCCGCCGGAAGGGTGTTCCTATCGCCTCGCTGTGGTCACCATCAAAAAACAGTATGCCGGTCATGCCAAGCGCGTGATGTTTGGTGTCTGGTCATTCCTGCGCCAGTTTATGTACACCAAATTTGTCATCGTGTGCGATGACGACGTCAATGCCCGCGACTGGAACGACGTAATCTGGGCCATCACTACACGCATGGACCCGGCGCGTGATACGGTGATGGTAGAAAACACGCCGATCGACTACCTCGATTTCGCCTCGCCGGTTTCCGGCCTCGGGTCGAAAATGGGGATGGACGCCACCAACAAATGGCCTGGCGAAACGCAGCGTGAATGGGGCACTCCCATCGAAAAAGACCCGGAAGTGGTGGCAAGAATTGACGCTATCTGGGATGAACTGGCTATATTTGACTTGCGGTAAGCGCCGTGGCGCTATCGTTGTGCTTACGTTTTTTTGACCCGACAGAGGGAACGCATGACAACCTTAAGCTGTAAAGTGACCTCGGTAGATGCCATCACGGATACGGTGTATCGCGTCCGTTTAGTACCCGAGGCCGCGTTTTCATTCCGCGCCGGGCAGTACCTGATGGTGGTAATGGACGAGCGTGACAAGCGCCCGTTCTCGATGGCGTCCACCCCGAGTGAGCAGGAGTTTATCGAGCTGCATATCGGGGCTTCGGAACTGAACCTCTACGCGATGGCGGTGATGGATCGCATCCTGCAGGATCGTGAAATCCTGGTGGATATTCCGCATGGCGATGCCTGGCTGCGTGAAGAAGATGACCGTCCGCTGATCCTGATTGCCGGCGGTACCGGGTTCTCTTATGTGCGTTCTATTCTGTTAACCGCCCTGGCGCGCAACCCGGATCGTGACATCACGATTTACTGGGGCGGCCGCGAAGACAAGCACCTCTACGATCTCCCGGAACTGGAAGCGCTGGCGCTGAAACATCCGAAGCTGCGCGTTGAGCCGGTAGTTGAGCAGCCGCACGATGAGTGGCGTGGCCGCTCCGGTACCGTGCTGACCGCGGTAATGCAGGATTTCGAGACCCTCTCCGGGCACGATATCTATATTGCTGGCCGGTTTGAGATGGCGAAAATCGCCCGAGACCTGTTCTGCAACGAGCGTGATGCGCGCGAAGATCGCCTGTTTGGCGATGCCTTCTCGTTTCTTTGATCCCTCGTCCTTCCGTTCAGGCTCCGGTATCCGCCGGGCCTGACGCCTTACTTCCGCGTGTCGAAATAGACATAGAGCGGCCGATCGTTATTCAGCAGGCATAGCATAGTGGCGGCCTCGCCCTGACGGCTGCGAAGCCCGGCGCTGAGCTCGGTGGCAACAGGCTGGCTGCCCACGTTTGCGTCGTAGCGATTCTCGACCACGCTATCTGGCTCAATTCGCATCGCATTCAACAGGGCATGCATTTCTGCGTTCTCTGCCATCTGCTGCTTACCGTATTCCAGACAGACCTGCGCGCTATCGGCCCATGCGCTTGCCGACAGGCACAGCGCCAGAAGTGTGGTTATCAGTTTCATGGTGACGTCCTTTTTAATATTGATCAGCGCGACGCTACCACAGACCTTCGCGCAACCCTGCTACGCGATTTTCTGAAATAAAAAAACCCGCCCCTGACAGGCGGGAAACACGGCAACTCAACTTTTTTTATGGAATATCTCTGCGGGTTAAGCGCGCTCAAACACCGTGGCGATGCCCTGGCCCAGGCCGATACACATGGTCGCGAGGCCAAACCGGGCGTCTTTACGCTCCATCAGGTTGATCAATGTGGTGCTGATACGCGCACCGGAACAGCCAAGCGGGTGACCTAAGGCGATGGCACCGCCGTTCAGGTTGATCTTCTCGTCGATCTGCTCCATCAGGCCAAGATCCTTAATACACGGCAGGATCTGCGCGGCGAAGGCCTCGTTCATCTCGAACAGGTCGATATCGCTGGCGCTCAGTCCGGCCTTTTTCAGGGCCAGCTTCGAGGCCGGAACCGGACCATAACCCATGATGGACGGGTCGCAGCCCACCACCGCCATTGAGCGGATAATGGCGCGCGGCGACAGGCCCAGTTCCCGGGCGCGGCTTTCGCTCATCACCAGCATGGCTGCTGCGCCGTCGGAGAGCGCCGATGAGGTGCCCGCCGTGACGGTGCCGTTAGCCGGGTCGAAAGCCGGTCGCAGGGTGGCTAAGCTCTCCACGCTGGTTTCCGGGCGGATCACTTCGTCGTAGTCGTAACGCTTAAGCACGCCGTCGGCATCGTGGCCGCTGGTGGGCACAATCTCCTGTCTGAACGCTCCCGACTGGGTTGCAGCCCAGGCGCGCTGATGCGAGCGGGCCGCGAAGGCATCCTGCATCTCGCGGCTGATGCCGTGCATGCGCGACAGCATCTCTGCCGTCAGGCCCATCATGCCTGCGGCTTTTGCCACGTTGCGGCTCAGCCCGGGGTGAAAATCAACGCCGTGGTTCATCGGCACATGACCCATATGCTCCACGCCGCCAACCATGCACACCTGCGCATCGCCGGTCATGATCATCCGCGCTGCGTCGTGCAGCGCCTGCATGGAGGAGCCGCACAGGCGGTTCACCGTCACTGCCGGCACCGAGTGCGGGATCTCAGCCAGCAGCGCGGCGTTACGCGCAATGTTGAAACCCTGCTCCAGGGTCTGCTGCACGCAGCCCCAGTAAATGTCGTCGATGGCGCTGGCTTCAAGCTGCGGATTGCGCGACAGCAGGCTGCGCATCAGGTGCGCGGAGAGATCCTCCGCCCGCACGTTGCGGAATGCACCGGCTTTCGAACGGCCCATCGGGGTACGAATCGCATCAACAATGACTACCTTTTCCATACGTCGCTCCTTAAGCCGTTTTCAGGTTGCCAACGGGACGCGCGGCGTCTACCGGTGGATACCAGGTTTCGTTACTGCGGGCCTTATCGCGCAGGCTCGCGGGCACGTCGTAGAGCGCACCGAGCTGCTGATACTGCTGAGCCATATCGAGGTAGCGGGCGTTGCCCTGGGTGTCGAGCCAGCGGAAAGCGCCGCCGTGGAACGGCGGGAATCCGAGGCCGTATACCAGCGCCATGTCGGCTTCCGCCGGGCTGGCGATGATGCCTTCTTCCAGGCAGCGCACCACTTCGTTGACCATCGGGATCATCATGCGGGCAATAATCTCTTCATCGCTGAAGTCGCGCCGCGGCTGGCTGACATCGGCCAGCAGACCGTCCACCGCGCTGTCTTCCTCTTTCTTCGGCTTACCTTTGCTGTCTTCTTTATAGCGCCAGAAGCCAAGACCGTTTTTCTGCCCGAAACGGCTGGCATCAAACAGCGCATCGATGGCGTCGCGGTAATCCTTCTGCATACGCTGCGGGAAGCCCGCCGCCATGACGGCCTGGGCGTGATGCGCAGTATCAATCCCGACCACATCCAGCAGATACGCCGGACCCATCGGCCAGCCAAACTGCTTTTCCATCACCTTATCGATTTTGCGGAAGTCTGCACCGTCGCGCAGCAGCTGGCTGAAGCCGGCGAAGTAGGGGAACAGCACGCGGTTGACGAAGAAGCCGGGGCAGTCGTTAACCACGATGGGCGTTTTGCCCATTTTGCTGGCCCAGGCGACCACTTTCGCAATGGTGGCATCCGAGGTTTTTTCACCGCGGATCACTTCGACCAGCGGCATGCGGTGCACCGGGTTGAAGAAGTGCATACCGCAGAAGTTTTCCGGACGCTTCAGCACGCTCGCCAGCTCATTAATCGGAATGGTCGAGGTATTTGAGGCGATGACGGCATCAGGGCGCACCTTCTCTTCGGTTTCCGCCAGCACCGCTTTTTTCACCTTCGGGTTTTCCACCACCGCTTCGACCACCACGTCCACGCGTTCAAAACCGGCGTAGTCGAGCGTCGGATGGATCGTGCCGATAACGCCCGCCAGCTTCAGGCCGTCAATCTTGCCGCGCTCCAGCTGCTTGTTGAGCAGCTTGCCGGCTTCGTTCATGCCGAGATGCAGCGATTTCTCATTGATATCCTTCATGATCACCGGCACGCCTTTCCAGGCCGACTGATACGCGATGCCGCCGCCCATGATGCCCGCGCCCAGAACTGCGGCCTGCTTCGGCATCTCTGTCTCTTTCGTGAGCTTTTTCGCTTTGCCTTTGATGAACTGATCATTGAGGAAAATGCCGACCAGCGCGCGCGCTTCGTTCGAGCGCGCCAGCGGTACAAAGCTCTCATTTTCCAGCTTCAGCGCTTCGTCGCGCCCCAGCCCGGCGGCGGCTTCAATGGTTTTCACGGCGGTAATCGGGGCCGGATAATGCTTGCCTGCGGTCTGCATTACCATGCCTTTGGCGATGGTGAAGCTCATGGCCGCCTCGATTTTGCTGAGCTTAAGCGGTTCGAGCTTCGGCTGACGGCGGGCTTGCCAGTCCAGCTCGCCGTTAATGGCCTGGCGCAGCACGGCCAGCGCACCGTCGCGCAACTTCTCCTGTTTCACAACGCCATCAACCAGGCCGATCTTCAGCGCCTGATCAGCGGAAACGTCTTTCCCGGCGGCGATGATTTCCAGCGCGCTGTCGGCACCGAGCAGGCGCGGCAGGCGCACAGAGCCGCCGAAGCCCGGCATAATGCCCAGTTTGGTTTCCGGCAGGCCGATACGTGCATCCGGCGTCGCGAGACGGAAATCCGTTGCCAGCACGCATTCGCAGCCGCCGCCTAACGCATAGCCGTTAATGGCGGTAATAGTCGGGACCGGCAGGTCTTCCAGGCGATTGAACACGCGATTGGCGAAATGCAGCCAGTCGCTGAGCTGGGCGGCAGGCACCTGAAACAGGCTGAGGAATTCAGTAATGTCGGCACCAACGATGAAGGCCGCCTTTTCGGAGCGCAGCAGCAGGCCTTTCAGGTCGTGTTCATTTTCAAGCACCTCCAGCGCATGACCAAGACTGGCCACGGTAGCGGTGTCGAGTTTGTTAACGGAGCCGGGGGCGTCGAACACCAGTTCAGCAATGCCATCTTCCAGCCAGTCAAGGTACAGGGTGTCGCCTTTGTAAAGCATGTCAGTCTCCTGAATCCGCACGGGGATCTGGTCATACCAGATGAAGCGGAGTGTGGATTTGATGTTAATGAAATGCAAATTACTGTTTAAATTTTTGCTGCGTCGATCACGAACAGCTGAAACGCGCGGGTGCGCCGGACGGTGTGCTAAGATGCGGGAATTCAGGGTTACTACAGAGAAGGGTAAAACATGGAATCACTGGCCGCTCTATATAAGAATCATATTGTTACCTTGCAGGAACGCACGCGTGATGTACTGAGTCGCAGCAAGCTGGATGCGCTGCTGATCCACTCAGGCGAACTGATGACCGTCTTTCTCGACGACCACGCTTATCCCTTTAAAGTGAACCCGCAGTTTAAAGCCTGGGTGCCGGTTACGCAGGTGCCGAACTGCTGGCTGCTGGTGGACGGGGTCAACAAACCGAAGCTGTGGTTCTATCTGCCGGTCGATTACTGGCACAGCGTTGAACCACTGCCGACATCATTCTGGACCGATGAAATCGAGATTATCGCCCTGCCGAAAGCCGACGGCATCGGCAGCCAGCTTCCGCCGGCGCGCGGCAATATTGGCTATATCGGGCCAGTACCGGAACGTGCGCTGCAGCTTGATATCAGCGCGGCAAACGTTAACCCGAAAGCAGTGATCGATTACCTGCATTACCACCGTTCTTACAAAACCGATTATGAACTCGCCTGTATGCGTGAAGCGCAGAAGACGGCGGTGATCGGTCACCAGGCGGCGCATGAAGCGTTCCTGTCCGGCATGAGCGAGTTCGATATCAATCAGGCTTATCTCACGGCCACCGGGCATCGTGATACCGATGTGCCTTACGGCAACATCGTGGCGCTTAACGAGCATGCGGCCGTGCTGCACTACACCACGCTTGAGCATCGCGCGCCGTCGGAAATGCGTAGCTTCCTACTGGATGCCGGTGCTGAGTACAACGGCTACGCCGCCGATCTGACCCGTACCTGGGCGGCCAACGGCGACAGCGAGTTTGCAGAGCTGGTGAAAGAGGTCAACGAGGAGCAGCTGGCGCTTATCGCTACTCTGAAAGCCGGGGTGCGCTACACCGACTACCACGTTCAGTTCCATCAGCGCATCGCGAAGCTGCTGCGTCGTCACCAGATCGTGACTGACATCAGCGAAGAGGCGATGGTGGAAAACGATCTGACCGGGCCGTTTATGCCGCACGGGCTGGGCCATCCGCTGGGCCTGCAGGTGCATGACGTCGCCGGGTTTATGCAGGATGAGAACGGCACCCACCTTGCTGCGCCGTCGAAGTATCCGTACCTGCGCTGCACCCGCGTGCTGGCGCCGCGTATGGTGCTGACCATTGAGCCAGGTCTCTACTTTATTGAGTCGCTGCTGAAAACCTGGCGTGAAGGCCCGTTCAGCAAACACTTTAACTGGCAAAAGATCGAGGCGCTGAAACCTTACGGTGGTATTCGTATTGAAGATAACGTCGTGATCTATGAGAACAGCATCGAAAACATGACGCGGGATCTGAAGCTCGCGTAATGGAAGGCTGGCTTATTCCGGCGCAGCCGGTGACGTTCACCGAAGAGATCAAGAAAAGCCGCTTTATCACGCTGCTGGGCCATACCGATGGCGTGGAGGCGGCAAAGGCCTTTGTGGAAGCGACACGCGCTGCGCATCCGGACGCACGCCATCACTGCGTGGCGTGGGTTGCCGGGCCGCCCGGCGATTCGCAGCAGCTTGGGTTTTCGGATGACGGTGAACCCGCGGGTACAGCCGGAAAACCGATGCTGGCTCAGCTGATGGGCAGTGGCGTCGGTGAGATCACCGCCGTGGTGGTGCGCTATTACGGCGGCGTTCTGCTTGGCACCGGTGGGCTGGTAAAAGCTTACGGCGGCGGCGTGCAGCAGGCGCTGAACCTGCTGACGACCCAGCGCAAAGTGCCGCTGACCGAATATACTTTGCGATGTGATTACGCGCAGCTCGCCGGCGTCGAGGCGTTGCTCAAACAGCATGAGGGGCTGATTGTGCACAGCGATTTTCTGGCGGACGTGACCTTGCGCGTGGCGCTGCCTGCCTCCGTTCTGCCCGCGTTTACGGCAAAGCTGGCGGATTTTAGCCGCGGCGCATTGCATTTGCTCCCCATTGAACAATAATCCCCCCTCCCCACTGTTTGACTTCAAAGGAAGCGTCTGAGATGCATTTTCGCGCCATAACCCGAATCGTAGGATTACTGGTTATCCTTTTCTCCGGAACGATGATCCTCCCCGGGCTGGTGGCCTTGCTCTACCGCGACGGGGCCGGGCGGGCGTTTACCCAGACGTTTTTCGTTGCGCTGATTATCGGCTCGCTGCTGTGGTGGCCGAACCGTCGTGAAAAAGGCGAACTGAAATCGCGCGAAGGCTTTCTGATCGTGGTGCTGTTCTGGACCGTGCTGGGAAGCGTGGGGGCGCTGCCCTTCATCTTCGCCGAGCGGCCAAACCTCACCGTCACCGATGCCTTCTTTGAATCATTCTCCGGCCTGACCACGACGGGTGCGACGACGCTGGTTGGGCTGGATTCTCTGCCGCACGCGATCCTGTTTTATCGCCAGATGCTGCAGTGGTTCGGCGGGATGGGAATCATTGTGCTGGCGGTGGCGATACTGCCGATTCTGGGCGTCGGGGGCATGCAGCTCTACCGGGCCGAGATGCCGGGGCCGCTGAAGGATAACAAAATGCGCCCGCGCATCGCCGAAACGGCGAAAACGCTATGGCTGATCTATGTCCTGCTGACCGTAGCCTGCGCGCTGGCGCTGTGGTTTGCCGGCATGCCAGCGTTTGATGCCATCGGGCACAGCTTCGCGACGATTGCTATCGGCGGCTTCTCAACCCATGACGCCAGCATCGGTTACTTCGACAGCCCAACCATCAACACCATTATCGCCATCTTCCTGCTGATCTCCGGCTGTAACTACGGCCTGCACTTCTCTTTATTAAGCGGTCGTAACCTTAAGGTGTACTGGCGCGACCCGGAATTCCGCATGTTTATCGGCGTGCAGCTGACGCTGGTGGCCATCTGTACGCTGGTGCTCTATTTCCATAACGTTTACGAGAGTGCGGTCACCACGCTGAATCAGGCCTTCTTCCAGGTGGTGTCGATGGCTACTACAGCCGGCTTCACCACCGACAGTATCGCTAAATGGCCGCTGTTCCTGCCGGTGCTGCTGCTTTGCTCGGCGTTTATCGGCGGCTGCGCCGGGTCAACCGGCGGTGGGCTGAAAGTTATTCGTATCCTTCTTCTGTTTAAGCAGGGCAACCGCGAGCTTAAACGTCTGGTTCACCCGAATGCCGTTTACAGCATTAAGCTCGGCAACCGCGCGCTGCCGGAGCGCATCCTTGAAGCGGTATGGGGTTTCTTCTCGGCTTACGCGCTGGTGTTTATTGTCAGCATGCTGGCGATCATCGCGACCGGCGTGGATGACTTCTCAGCGTTCGCCTCCGTGGTGGCGACGCTTAATAACCTTGGCCCAGGGCTTGGTGTGGTGGCGGATAACTTTGCCAGCATGAACCCGACGGCAAAATGGATCCTGATTGCCAATATGTTATTCGGCCGTCTGGAGGTGTTCACCCTGCTGGTGCTGTTCACCCCCACCTTCTGGCGCGAATAACCGGAGAGTATTGTGACGACCCTGATTTTGTTTTCGACCCGCGACGGTCAGACCCGCGATATCGCGGCATCAATTATTAATGAACTGAGCGCCCAGGGCGTGACCAGTGAAATGGTGGACCTGCATAACGCAGAGCATATCGACTGGGCCCGCTATGACAGCGTGGCGATTGGCGCGTCTATTCGCTACGGTCATTTCCATCCTTCATTAATGCGTTTTGTCACTCAGCATGCGGCGGCGCTGAATACGCTGCCGGGCGCGTTCTTCTCGGTAAACCTGGTGGCGCGTAAAGCGGATAAGCGCACGCCGGAAACCAACAGCTATACGCGTAAGTTTCTTGAGGCCGCGCCGTGGAAACCGCAGCTGGCTGCCGTGTTCGCCGGTGCGTTGCGTTACCCGCGTTATAAATGGTACGACCGCATAATGATCCGCCTGATTATGAAGATGACCGGCGGCGAAACGGATACTTCAAAGGAAGTGGTGTATACCGACTGGGAACAGGTGAAGGGTTTTGCCCGTGATATTGCGCGTTTAGCGAACAATTCGTCGGTAATCTAAACGGATTGCGTGAAAAGCAGGCGAACGGAAAAAATTTTAGGATTTCCTCTTGTCAGTTTCTGAGAACTCCCTATAATGCGCCTCCACTGACACGGAACAACGGCAGACAAGCCGGCCTGTCAGGTGAAGGCGAGCGAAATAAATGCTTGACTCCACAGCGGGATAGCGTAGTATACGCAGCCCGCGCCGCTGAGAAATAAGCGAAGCGGCACTGCTCTTTAACAATTTATCAGACAATCTGTGTGGGCACTCGGGGCAC
>Ga0209370_1000265_pt1 | contig 91070 bp, 70 predicted proteins | sample AgamicAtPrz_FD_187164 | JGI IMG/M metagenome (GOLD analysis project Ga0209370, IMG submission 187164) | Agave microbial communities from Guanajuato, Mexico - At.P.rz (SPAdes) (version 2) | ecosystem: Host-associated > Plants > Phyllosphere > Phylloplane/Leaf | place: Guanajuato, Mexico...
GGGCCACCTACGACGCCGTGATGGCGCTGGTGAAAGAACATTCCGGCGCCTACGGCATGGGCGTCGACTACGCCTACACCATGGTGCACAAGGCGCCTGAGCGTGTTCAGCATGGCCCGACCCTGGCCCCTGTGGCGGCACCTGTCTGAGCCGTCGTCACCAGCCCCTGCACCGGGGCTGGTAATGCATGCAAGGGTGCGCAGCGGCTGCCTGGGCGTGGTTTTCCTGCAGGAAGAGCAGCGCCCGGTTTGCGCCAGCACGAAGCGCTCGCACCCGGTTACCTGGACGTATCAATGGGTGGGTACATGGAACAATTCACCGTGCCGGACACTGCGCCGGCTGCAGCGGCGCTGCTCGGCGCCGGGCAGATAGAAGCCGCCAAACGACTCATGCTGGACCGCCTGGACAGCGGCATCTCGGTAGCCGAAGTTGCCGCAGCGTGCGCACTGTCACGCAGCCACTTCTCGCGCATGTTCAAGCAAAGTACCCGTATGCCCCCGCAACAGTGGCTGCGCGAGCAGCGGGTGATGAAGAGCAAGGCGTTGTTGAAAACCTCCACCATGCTGCTGGTGGACATTGCACTGTCGTGCGGCTTCTACGATCAATCCCACTTCTGCCGGACCTTCTTCAGAACCGAAGGCATGACCCCGCAGCGCTGGCAGCAGCAGGCATTCGGCAGCCATCGCCGGCCAGCACGGCGCCTCCAGTGACTGTGCCCGGAGGTTCGACGACACCTGCCGGGCGCTGAGGTCAGCCGAGCTGTCTCGCTATCACTTCGCCGCGCATACAATCACCTCCACACGCAATGCCGGATCGGCTAGTTTTGCCTCACCGCAGGCGCGTGCCGGGGCGTGACCCTCCGGTACCCAACGGTCCCACACCGCGTTCATCGCGGCGAAATCCGCCATGTCGGCAAGCCAGATCGTGGTTTGCAGCAACTGCTCCTTGGAAGAGCCGGCCTGGGCCAGCAGGGCTTCGACCCGGGCCAGGGCGTCGCGGGTCTGGCCAGCGACGTCATGTTGCGGTTCACCGACTTGTCCGGCCAGGTAAACGGTGTTGCCGTGGATCACGATCTGGCTCATGCGCGTGTCGGTCTGTAGACGCTCAATGGTCGGCATCGAGGTTTGCTCCTGTGGAGGGGGGTTGCTCAGAAACGGTTTATGGAAAAGCTGTCCAGCCACTGTGGCGCCTTGCCGGCGATGCAGTCGGCAACCAGCTGGCCGGTGGCACCGGCCAGGGTCAGCCCCAGGTGCTGGTGGCCGAAGGCGTAGATCAGTCGTGGCTCGTTCGGTGAGGGACCGATCACAGGCAGCGAATCGGGCAGGGAAGGGCGGAACCCCAACCACTTGCGGGACACCGGCTGGGTCAGGCCCATGATCTGACGCACGTTGTGCTCCAGATAGTCGAAACGTTTCGGATTGGCCGGGTCGTTGATCGAGCCTAGCTCCACCGTGCCCGCCACCCGCAGGCGGCCGGCCATGGGGGTCATGTAGAAGGCGCGTTCGACGGGACAGCACGGGCGATTGAGCGGAGTCTCCGGCATATCGAATTCGATGTGATAACCACGTTCGGTATCCAGCGGAATGCTATCGCCCACCTGACGGGCAAGGGCTGCCGACCATGCGCCGCCACACAGCACGACGCGGTCGGCGCGCCAGCTTTTGCCTTCGGCGCTGCGCAGGTACAGGCCATCGCCTTTGCGTTGCAGGCTGGTGATCGTCGCTTGCTGCAGGCAGCCTTCGGCAATCAAGGGGGCCGCCAGCGCTTCGATGAAGGCGCGCGGGTCGTCCATGTGCGATGACTCGGGAAACAGGATGCCGGCCACGGCCTTGCCCGCCAGCGCCGGTTCCAGTTGTTCGATCTCCGCGGCTTCCAGCACCTGTTGGGCGATGCCCAGGGAGCGTCGCAGTTCGATGGCGGCCTGGGCGCCGGCAAAGCCTTGTTCGGTGCCGTAGGCATACAGGCAACCGTTATGCCGCAACAGTAGGTCGGCCGCGTGACAGTCGGCCAGCAACGGCGCATAACCGCTGTAGGTGTGCTGAAGAATATGGTTAAGGGCCTGGGTGTTGATGGCGCAACGCGAAGCCCGACATTCATTGAGAAACCGCACCAGCCACGGCATCAGCCTGGGCAAGCGCGCCCAATTGATGACAAAGGGCGATTGTTTGGAAAACAGCAGCGATGGAATCATCTTCAGCAACGACGGCTGAGCAATCGGCATCACGCCATAGGGCGCAAGCGTACCGGCATTGCCATAGGAGGCGCCGCTGGCAATCGCCTCGCGCTCCAGCAGTGCCACCTGGTAGCCCTGGCGCCGTAGCCAGAGGGCCGTTGCCACCCCGACCACGCCAGCACCGATAACCGCGATTTCACAATGAACGGGTTGTGTCATGTCTCTCTCAGATCCGGTTGTGCATGTAGAGATGGCCCTGGCGCGCCAGCTGGCTGATGATCTTCAGGGCCTTGATCAGTTGCTCGCGGGACAACGCCGCCGAAATGTTGATACGCACCGCCTGCGGCGAAAGCTCCGGGCGCAAGGTGAACGCGCCGCCGGCCAGCAGCACCACGCCACGCTCCTGGCACAGGCGGGCGAAGCGCGAGCCGGTCCAGGGTTCCGGCAGAATCAGCCAGGCGTGGGTGCCGGTAGTGCTTTGTTCGAATTCCAGGCCTTCGAGGTGAAGGGCGAGCAACGCCTGCCGGGCGCGCAGCTCCTCGCGCTGCTCCGCCACCAGTTGCTGGGCATGGCCATCTTCGATCAAACGGGTGGCGATCAGCGCCGTTAGCGGCGAAGTGCTCCAGCAATCGATGCGTTGCATGGCAGCGATATCCTGGGCCAGCGCCGGCGGGGCCATGACAAAGCCCATGCGCAGGCCCGGGGCGATGCATTTGGACAGTGCCGAAATGTAGATGGTGCGCTCTGGCAGCAGGGCGGCAAAGGCGGGCGGCGACTCATCCAGCAGCGGCCGGTAGACGTCGTCTTCGATCACCAGCAGATCGCTATCGCGGATGACCGCAGCCAGGGCCTCACGGCGCTCGGCATCCAGCGTGATGGCGGTGGGGTTGTGAATCGACGGCACCAGGAACAGCAACCGTGGCTGATGTTCCGCACACGCCTGGCGCAGGGCCTCGGGCGCCATTCCACGCTCGTCGGCATCGACTCCGACCAGGATCAGCCCGAGCGACCGGCACAAGGCATTGATGCCCTGGTAGGTGACGCTGTCGGCCAGCACGACATCGCCGCTGTTGGTCAGGCTGCGCAAGGTGCTGGCGATGCCGTGCTGGGCGCCTTCGGTGATCAGCATCTGCGCGGCACAGGCTTCCACACCCGTGTGGCGCAGCCATTGGGCGGCGGCTTCGCGCGCCCACAGCGGTCCTTCGGAAGGGTGGTAGTCCTTCATGTCACCAAAGCGCGGGTCGCTGGCAAGGCGCGGCAGCAGTTGCGCCAGCACCCGGTTGAAACCGTCGGTGGCCGGGCGGTTGACGCTCAGGTCGACCGTGCCCGGATCATTACTGGGCGCCGATTGGAACTGCGCTGCCGGATGTTGCGGTTGTGCCACCTGGGTGCCGCGACCGGGACGGCTTTCCACCAGCCCTTTCTGCTGCAACACCGCCATGGCCTTGGTCACGGTGGTGATGTTCACCCCCAATGCGCTGGCGAAGTCACGGTGAGGCGGCAGGCGCTCTCCGGGCTTGAGCTGGCCGTTGCCGATGGCTTCGGCCAGCGAGTCGGCCAGTTGTGCGTAGAGGGTTTCCGCCCTGTCGCGTTGCAGCGCCCCAGCGGCCTTGAGCTGTTCCAGTAGCTGTTCGAATTGACTCATGATGCCTCGTCCCTGCTTGTCATGCTCGAAGCAAGACAATAAGCAATGTTGTATTGCTTTTTATCTGATACAACGCCCATTGACAAGCAAAAAAATCGTGATTAGTGTGTGTATTGTAATGCTTGTCATGCAACACAATAATAAAAATGACTGCTTTCTGCAGTTCCACGGGTACGCACATGACTTACATACTGTTCCATTCGGGCACGTCCCGGTCCTGCGCACACCACCGATACCTACGCCTGCCCGCGAGCGGCAGAGAGTATCCGGTGAGTTGTCCTCCTCACGCAAAGTCTCTGATGAATCTATCCGGTCGATTGACCCTATCCAGTGCTGCGGAGGTCACCCCATGAGCAATGCTCAGCCAACAGGCAACCAGCAACGTTTGAGCGGCGCATTGCGCCAGCGCCACATCACCATGATTTCCCTGGGCGGGATCATCGGTGCCGGTCTTTTCGTCGGCAGCAGCGCGACGATTCAGGCGATTGGGCCTGCCGCCTTCCTCAGTTATCTCGCTGCCGGCATCGTGGTGATGCTGGTCATGCGCATGCTTGGCGAAATGGCCGTGGCGTTGCCCGGTGTCGGTTCCTTTACCGAATACGCGCGCATCGGCCTGGGCAACTGGATCGGCTTCACCAGCGGCTGGTTGTACTGGTACTTCTGGGTGATCGTGGTGGCGGTGGAAGCGGTGGTCGGCGCCAACATCCTCGAACAGTGGATCCCGCTGCCGGCGTGGATGATCGGCCTCAGCCTGCTGGCGATCATGACCGCCATCAACTGCCTGTCGGTTAAATCCTATGGCGAGTTCGAGTACTGGTTCGCCTCGCTGAAGGTGTTCGCCATCATTGCCTTCATTTTTGTCGTCGCGGCCTATCTGTTTGGCTTTGCCCCGAGTACCAGCGACCTGCTGGGTAACCTGGTCAATGACCGCGGGTTCATGCCCTATGGCGTCAGTGCTGTCCTGGCCGGGGTACCAACGGTGATCTTCGCCGTGGGTGGCGCCGAAATCGCGACCATTGCCGCCGCCGAATCCGACGATCCGTCGAAGAACGTGGCCAACATGACCCGTTCGGTGATCTTCCGCGTCATCACCTTCTACGTCGGCTCGATTTTCCTGATTGTCTGCGTCGTGCCCTGGGGCCAGATCGTAGCCGGGCATTCGCCATTCGTGGCGGCGCTGGAGGTCATGCGCATTCCGGGTGCGGCCATGATCATGCAGGCCGTGGTGCTGGTCGCAGTGCTGTCGGCACTCAACTCGGGCCTCTATGTGTCTTCGCGGATTCTGTTCGGCCTGAGCAAGCGCGGCGATGCGCCAGCGAAGCTCGCCGTGTTGACCGAGCGCAAGGTGCCGCGGGCTGCGGTGCTGCTCAGTAGCGTGGTCGGCTACATCGCAATCATGGCGGCGATCATTTCTCCCCAAGGTGTGTTCCTGTTCCTGGTCAACGCCTCCGGTGCGGTGATGCTGTTCGTGTACCTGGCAGTGGCGCTGGCGCAGATCAGGGTGCGGCGGCAGGTGGAGGCTGCAGCGCCTGCACAGCTGACCCTGAAAATGTGGCTGTTCCCCTGGCTGTCCTATGCTGTGGTGGCAGTGATTGCGGGTGTTCTGGCCGCCATGGCGTTCCAGGAATCCTTGCGTACACAGTTCCTCGCCAGCCTGGTCAGCCTCGCCGTGGTGTCCATCGCTTACCTGCTCCTCAAGCGCCGGCCGCAGCACGTCGCCAAGCCCCACGTCAGCGCCAACGACATTCTCGCGGGCTTGTCGACACGCTCATGAATCCCGGCAGTAGAAGCACTCCACGCCAGGGACGGCGCCCCAGAACAAGGCTTGTACCGGTCAAAAATAATAAATTTGCCAATAGGTGATCTATGTCCGACTTCAAGTTCGATACCCAGGGTTTCTCCCGTCGTGGCCTGCTCCGGGCAATTGGCTACGGGACATTCGCGGCGCTGGCGGCAAATGCAGTCGGGCCTGTGTCCTTCGCCCTCGCGGGCGACAAGCCGATCAAGACCGTGCGTCCCGGTTACCTGACCGCTGCGTGCCTGGGCGACATGCCCCTGGGCGCACTGCGCGATGGCGTGCCCGTCGGCACCGACCTTGAACTGCTCAAGCTCATTGCCGACCGCCTGGAGCTCAAGCTCGAGGTGCTGACCATGGGCTTCCCGGCGGTGGTCGAGGCGGTGAGGTCCGGGCGCGCCGACTGGTTCGGCGGCAACTTCGCCTGGAACCCGATGCGCTCGAAGATCCTGCTGTTGACAGACCCGGTGTTCTACACCGGTGCCTACGTGATCATGCGTGACAGCGAGCCCTTCGACACTTCGATCACGGTAAACGATGTGAAGGGCCGCACCATCGGTGCCATCACCGGGTACTTCACCATCCCTGACATGAAAAAAATCCAGGGGGTGAAGGAGGTCAAGCTCTATGACAACACCGATTCGTGCCTGCGCGATGTGCGCGCCGGGCGCCTGGATTTTGCCGTGCTCGATGCCCCGACCATCGACTACATGATCCTTCAGGACCCCAGCCTCAAGCTCAAGCAGATCCCCATGGCCTATGACGAAGCATTCCCCAGCCTGACTGCGAAGTTCGAGGCGATCTGGGGCGTGCATCCGCAAAACCTGGACCTGTTCGATGGCATCAACCAAGGCGTGCGCTGGTTGAAGGCTACCGACCAGATCAAGCCGATCCTGGCCAAGTACGGCATCAGGAACCCTGACTACCTGGTACCGCCGACGAACAACCCACGCATTGGTGTCGACCGTGACGAGCAGGGCAATGTGATAGGCCCGTTCGAACACCCTGCGCGTGATTTCAGCCAGGCCTTTGCCTGAACAGAGGAGCGCGATTACATGGCTGAATCAACGCCACTGGTACGCATCGAAGGGTTGTACAAGTGCTTCGGCAACCTGGAAGTGCTCAAGGGCATCGACCTCAATGTGCAGCAGGGCCAGAAGATCTCGCTGATCGGCCCCAGCGGTTCGGGCAAGACTACCTTGTTGCGTTGCGTGAACTACCTGGAGGAACCGACCCGCGGCGATATCTATATTGATGACGAATTGATCGGGCAACGCCTCGTGGGCACGCGCAAAGTGCCCATGGGCGATAAGCAACTGGCGCGAATGCGCGCCGGAATCGGCATGGTGTTCCAGCGCTTCAACCTGTTTCCACACCTGTCGGTACTGGAGAACATCATCCTCGGCCCGCTCAAGGTGCAGTATCGAGAGCGTGCCGAAGCGGTAGCGCTGGCCGAGGACCTGCTCGACAAGGTCGGCATGAGCGCCAAGCGCGATGCCTTCCCCGAACAGCTCTCGGGTGGGCAGCAGCAACGCATCGCCATCGCCCGCGCATTGGCGATGCGACCCAAGCTGATGCTGTTCGACGAGGCCACCTCGGCCCTCGACCCGGAGTTGGTGGGCGAAGTGCTGGGGGTAATGCGCAAGCTGGCGGAGGAGGGCATGACGATGATCATCGTCACCCATGAAATGAGCTTCGCCGAAAGCGTGTCCGATCAGGTGATCTTCATGGCCGACGGCAATATCGTCGAACAGGGGCCGCCCCGGCAGATCTTCCGTGACAGCCAGGTGGAACGGACCCGCTCGTTCATCCGCGCCGTCCAGGAGCATTGATCGATGTTCGATACCAGCGCATTGCACAAGGGAATCGAACTGCTGCCTTACTTTCTGAACGTGCTCGGCATGGGGGCGTTGACGACGCTTGGCCTGACCGCCGCGGCGTTCGTCGTGGCGGTACTGCTGGGGTTCTGTCTGGCGTTGATGAGGTTGTCGCGCAGTCGCGCCCTACGGCTGATTGCCAGTGTCTACCTTGAGATCTTGCGGAATGTCCCGATCCTGACCCAGCTGTTCATCCTGTATTTCGGGCTGACTTATGTCGGTATCACCCTGCCGGCGATCGGAGCCGCGATCATCGGCTTCGGGTTGAATGGCGCGGCGATTCTGTCGGAGGTGTTCCGGGCAAGTATCCGTACCATTGATCGCGGCCAAAGTGAGGCAGCATTTTCCATCGGCATGACCCGCGCCCTGGCGCTGCGCCTCGTGGTCTTGCCACAGGCGTTCAAGGTGGCGATCCCGGGGATGGCCAATTTTGCCATCGGCCTGCTGAAGGATACCTCGCTGGCCAGCGCCGCAGCGGTGCCTGAGCTGACCTTCAAGGCCAGGATGCTGGTCAGCGAGACCTACCAGACCAACCTCATCTACTTTTTGCTGGCGGTGATCTACCTGGCGTTGAGCCTGACGCTGTCCTACTGGGCAGCGCGCACTGAACGCCGCTTGAAGGTCGTCAAGGAGAACTGATATGGGCTACGAGCAATTGTGGCAGGCCACCCACGTCGAGTTCCTCGCGGCAGCCTGGGCTACGTTGCAGCTGGCGTTTGGCGCGTTGGTGATCGGCTTGATCGTCGGGCTGTTGGTGGCGCTGGCGCGGTTGTCGAGCAGTCCAACGCTGCGGCGGCTGGCGCTGGGGTACATCGAGCTGTTTCGTGGCACGCCGGCGCTGGTACAACTGTTCATCGTCTATTTCAGCCTGACCGAAATCGGTGTGCAGTTCAGCTCGTTCCAGGCGGCGATGATTGGCCTGGGGCTCAATGCGGCAGCGTATCTGGCCGAAATTTATCGAGCGGGGCTGGAAGCGGTACCCAAAGGGCAGGTGGAAGCGGCGAAGGCAATCGGCATGCCGCGGCTCAAGGTGCTGCGCTGGGTGGTGCTGCCCCAGGCCCTTCGCATCGTCCTGGCCCCCGTCGGCAACGTCGCCATTTCGCTGCTCAAGGACACCTCGGTCGCCTCCCTGATCGCCGCACCCGACTTGATGCTGCGCGCGCAGGATTTAAGCGCGGTTTACTTCATGCCGCTGGAGATCTACATCCTGGTGGGCGCAATGTACTTTGCGCTGTGCTACCCGCTGTCGCTGGGGGTACGGTTGTTGGAACAGCGCTCCCGGCATTGACTACTGTTTGCCGGACCTTCGCGAAGCCGCTCACAAATGACCTGAGGCCAGCCATTGGCTGGCTGGCCCCAGCCGGCATCAGCCCTTGCTCAGATCAACCAATGGCGTCTGCCGCACCTCGGTTTCGCGCCCACCCTGGATCTCGTCCACCTGCTGCAAGGCCTTGTCCACCGCTGCCTTGTCCGCCAGCAAGCTGTAGCGGATATGGAACTGCCGGTGTTCCTTGGGGCCGATGGTCGGCACCAGGTTCAGTGGCCGCTGGTAACGGCGGTTGTAGGAAAAACTCGTCCCCGGCTCCAGCCCCGTGACATAGCCCTGGCCTTGGGTATCGGTGTTCTTCCATAGCGAGAACACCGGCAGTGTCGCGGTATTGAAAGCGACCGAGACGCCCAGGTTGCCCGCCTTGTTATGCAACACGGTCAAGGTATCGCCCTTGGCATCGGCGTACGGCACCACGTTGTAGACCGTTTCGTCATAGTCCCGGGTCGGCGCACGGTAGGTCTGCCAGTCGGGCAGGTCGCCCTTGGCCTTGTCGTTGAACGGCGACACCTGTTTCACCGGGGCGGCGAAGCGGGCGCCTTGCTCGAGGAACGGCGTGCTGAAGTTGCTGTGGTACAGCGCCTGGTATTCCTTCGCATAGTCGCCATTGTTGGTCAGCGTGTCGTTGACGGTGAACGCCACGCTGCCGGGGTCGGTGACCAGTTCGGTGGCGACGGCGAAGTCGACCTTCTTGAATGCCTGTTCTTTCAGTTCGCCACGCAAGCTGATGGCGTACGGTGGTTTCTCGTCGATGTGCAGGGTGACTCTGCTTGCAGGAATGTTGGCGGCGCGGCCATGCAGGGTCAGCAGCTCGCCATTGTCGATGCCGGGGTGGCCGACCCATTCGTAACCGCAGCGGGTGACCAACTCGTTGAAGCCTTCCAGCCAGCCCAGGCCATTGCGCCCATTGAGTTCGATGAAGGACGGGTTGACCACCTCCTTGACCGGCGAATCCCAGCCCAGCCGCAGCGTGCCGACCGAGGCCTGCAGAATGTTCATCCCGCGCGTCGGTACGACCGACAGCTTCAGCGTGCCGTTATCGATGTCGACGATGCTGACACCTTCCTGCCGTCCCCCGTGCAAGGTGCGCAAGGTCACGCTGAAGGGCTTGCCGGTGTTCACCCCCAGTTGCTGACTGGTGATCTGCCAGTTCTGGGCGGCCTTGTCGGTGTCGAGCAGGACGTAATCCCAGGCCATGGCGTGGGAGGTCGCGCACAGGGCGCTGAGCGCAACGAAGCGTTTGAGGAGAAACATGAGCAGCATGCCTTTCTTGGAATTGTGCCCATTTTATAGACCTACAAAAACGTTTCAGCAAGCGCGCCAACCGGCATTTGCGTACAGGGTTGAAGCGCAACGCCAGAAGGGCAAAGGGGGGGCACAGCGGGGCAGCAGCATGCCAACCGTTACAGCGCCCGTACCAGTTCCCAGAACGATGCGCCCACCCCGGTAATGCTTTCCCCGGCAATCAGCCCCGCTGCGGCGGTGATCGCAAACCGCTCTGTCACGCTCGGCCAACGGCAACTGACCAGCCAGGTGAGCACCGCGCCGAGCCCCATCATCATGCTGATCGACGCCGGCAGAATGAACGCCAGCCCCAGTGCGGCGGTACTCGGCAGCCAGCGCGCCGCCCGTTGCGGCAGCAGGCTGTCGAGGGCGCCCAGCAGCACGCCTGCCGCGCTACCGGCCACGATTGCCCAATGCAGCGCCGGCGACAGCGCCCCCAGCCCCTGCGTCAAGGTCTGGGCCACGGCCTTCCAGGTCGCCACGGCGGGTGCAGGCCATTGCGCGGTAAGCAGTTGTGCCTGCGGATCGGGAATCAGCATTCGATACACCAGCACGGCCACCACGCTGCCGATGACGATGCCAAGGCACTGCGCAATCAGTTGCCGATGCGGTGTTGCGCCGATCGCCTGGCCAACCTTGAAGTCGTTCATCAGGTCAGTGGATTGCCCGGCCGCGCCGCCGGCCGTGTTGGCGCTCATCAGGTTGATCGCCACCTGGCCCGGGGCGACCAGGCCGAAGCCGAGCTGCGACAGCTTGCCGATGGCGCCGATCGGCGCAATGCCGGTGGCACCCACCACGCGCGCGGCGACCACGGCAAGGCACACCGCCAGGGGAATGCTCAACAGCGCCATCCACCCGTCGATGTCGAACAGCAACACCTGTAGCGCTACCACCAGGCCAATCGACAGCAGCAGCCCCGCAGCCGGCGTCAGGGCAAACCCCGTTTGCGTGCGCGATGCCCGCGTCAGCCCGTTGGCGGGCCTTTGCCGGGGCAGTTGCAACAGGCGAACCGACAGTGAAGTCAGGGTCGCGCAGACCATCAGGCTGACCCCCGGCCACAGCAGCCATTCCACCAGCGCTGCGAACTGCGGGCCGCTGGCATTCGGCGCCAGCAGCACCAGCGCATGTTCGATGAGCCACGGCGCCAGCCCGCCCCAGGCCAGGGCGGCACCGAGCAGCAGCGTCAGGCCCACGCGGAGGCCGATGATGCCGCCGAAACCGACCAGCATCAGCGACGGGTCGAGGGTGAAGGTCAGGCGCTCGAGCACTGGCGTGGGGGCCCAGCGCGGTATCGCCCAGACGAAGCCGTCGATCCACTTCACCAGCCCCGACAGCAACGCGGCGCTGCACAGCACCTTGATCCGCAGCATGGCTTCGTGGCCTTGCTGGTAGATCTGTTGCAGTGTCTCCAGGGTGGCCATGCCCTCGGGGAATTTCAGGCCATGGTCATTGAGCAAGGCGGGGCGCAGGTACCAGGCGATCCAGATGCCCAGGAAACTTACGGCGAACACCCAGGCCATCAGCGCCAGCGGGGCCAGCTGCTGACCGGTGAGCAGGGTGTACGCAGGGATCGGCGCCACCAGCCCGCCGGAAACGATGGACGCGGCGGCCGAGGCCACGGTCTGGTTGATGTTGCTTTCGTGCAGCGTCCACGCCGGCCGGCTGCTGCTGCGCCCCGGCAGGCTCTGCCACACGGCGAAACCGACCAGCAAGGCGATGATCGACATGTTGAATGACCAGCCGATCCGCAGGCCCGCGTAGACATTCGAGGGCGTGAGCAGGATGCCCAGCGCGATGCCGGTGAGCACCGCGCGCAGGCTCAGCTCACGCTCGACGCGCACCCGGGGCAGGGCGGTGGAAGGGGCATGGTCCATGGCAATCCTTTGTCGGTGCGGCAAGCGCGCTTTGCACAACTGAGCCGCGCGTGCCACAAAGGTTCACTGGCGCTGGCGGTTGCGCCAGCGGCTGACCTCGCTCACCACGCGATGCGCTGGCCATCCCAGCCCCAGAAGCTGCCACTCTCGGCCGGCCCAAGCCGCCCCAGCAGCTCGATCAGGCATTGAGCGGCAAACGCCGGGGTAAACAGTTTGCCCTCCGGCACGTTACCTTGAAACGGCCGCGACAGCCGCGTATCGGTGGTGCCCGGGTGCAGGGCCAGTACGGTAGCGGCCGGGTTCAGCCGTTTCAGCTCGATGCTGGCCGTGTGCAGCAACTGGTTCAGTGCCGCCTTGCTGGCACGGTAGCTGTACCAGCCGCCCAGGCGGTTGTCGCTGATCGACCCGACCCGGGCGGAAAGTGCCGCGAAGGTGGCCGGTTGCCGGCGCAGCAGCGGCAGCAGGTGCTTGAGCAACAGCACCGGCGCGAACGCATTGGTGGCGAAGCTGGCCTGCAGGCCGGCCAGGTCCAGTTGCGCCAGTGACTTTTCCGCCTTGCTGCCTTCCTGATGGAGAATGCCCAGCGTACTGACCACCAGGTGCAGGTGCTCGCAGCCGTGGCCCACCTGGCGTGCCAGGGCTGCGAGTGCCTGCTCGTCGCGGGCGTCGCAATCCACCAGCGCCACTCGCCCCGCGTGCTGCCTGGCCAGGGCCAGCAACGCATCGTTGCTGCTGGCCTGGCGCGACACGGCCCAGACCTGGCGCACATCGTCGCGCGCCAGCAACGCCGCGCACAGCGCCAGGCCTATGCCCGCGCTGGCACCGCATACCAGTGCATTGGCCCGGCCCGGCAGCCCGGGAATGAGGTTCATGCGACACCTTCCAGCGGTGAGACCGGCGCCAGTACCTTGTTGGCTACACCGAACGGCACATGCACCATCGGCAAGTTGCCCGCCGACGACTGCAGGTGGCTACGTTGGTCATCGAAGAACACATGCGGCTTGAGGATCGACAATACCCTGGGTTTCTCCATCCCGCCGAGGAAGAAGCATTCATCCGGCGACACGCCCCAGTTCTTCAGTGTCGTCACCACCCGCTCATGCGCTGGTGCGTTGCGTGCAGTGACGATCGCGATCCGCAGGATCCGTCTGTACGTCGGGTCTTCGACAAGCTTCTGGTCTTCCAGCATGCGGATCAGCGACAGCTTGCGGTACAGGTCTGCCAATGGCCCCGGCGTGTGCGGGGTGGCCATGTGCATGCGCTCATGCTGCTGGAATTCGTCCAGGCTGTTGTCGCGCTTGTACACGCTCTCCGCTTCGTCGTCGGCGATCACGCCGTCGAAGTCGAAGGCCACCCGCAACTCGGTGTCGATCTCGTCATCGTAGATACGCGTCGGCAGCACTTGCCCGGCCGGGTAGTTGGCGTCGATGGCCTTCTGCACGTCTTCCTCGTTGGCGCTGAGAAACAGCGAGGCATTGAACGCCGGGATGTACTCGTAAGGCGAGCGACCGGACATGAACGCCGCGCGGGTGATATTCAGCTGGTAATGGTCGATCGAGCGAAACACCCGCAAGCCGGTTTCCGGCGAGTTGCGCGACAGCAATACCACTTCCACCGGCAACTGCTCGGGGAAAGCCTGGTTGATGCTCAGGAAGCGCCGAATGAACGGGAATGCCACGCCCTTGGGGAACGGTTCGTCCAGGTTCTGCTGCTGGTGCTGGCGATAGGCTTCGACGCCCTCGGTCTGGTAGATGGCGTCCGAGACGGTGAGGTCGAACAGCGCACTCGAAGCTACGCCGATGACCAGCTTCTGTTCGATGGGGTAGGGCATGTAGCAACTCCTGGGCCTGTGCTGAAGGCAAGTGTACCCCGTGCAGTGCCGAGTCAGCGCCGCTGGCTCAACACCTCCGGGTTGGCTACGTGCTTCGGCGTGCCCGCGAAAAACGCCAGTACATTGTCGAAGGCGTCGCCAAAGTACAGCTCATACCCGCTCTTCTCCACATAGCCCAGATGCGGCGTGCACAGCACGCGTGGGTGGTGCAGCAGCGGGTGGGCAGGGTCCAGCACCGGCTCGTGCTCGTACACGTCGATTGCCGCCTGCCCCGGGCGCCCCGCATCCAGTGCCTGCAGCAATGCACCGGGGGCAATCAGCTCGGCACGGCTGACATTCACCAGCAGCGCGTCGGGCTTCATCAGGGCCAGGTCGTCGAAGGTGACGCGGTGGCGCGTCTGTTCAGACAGGCGCAGGTTCAGGCTGAGGATATCTGCCTCGGCAAAAAACGCTTCGCGCGAAGCTGCGGCGCGGTGGCCATCGGCTTGGGCTGCGGCGCGGCTGCTGTCGCTGCCCCACACCACGACGGGCATGTCGAAGGCCTGGGCATAACGCGCCAGGCGCTGGCCGATCTTGCCGTAGCCCCAGATGCCCAGCAGCTGGCCGGCCAGTGCCTGGCCGAGGTTGACCTGCCAGTGGCCCTGGCGAAAGGCATCGAGGGCCGGTATCAGCTGCCGGCGGGCATTCAGGATCAGCGCCCAGGCCAGTTCGGCTGGCGCCACCGGCGAGCCGCGCCCCTCGGTCACGGCGATGCCACGCGCGGTGCAGGCGGCCAGGTCGAGATGGCTGGAAACCTTGCCGGTCTGGCTGATCAGCCTGAGCCGCGGCAGGCGCTCAAGCAAGGCAGCGTCGATGCGCGTGCGTTCGCGGGTGAGCACCAGCGCCTCGGCGTCGGCGAGTCGGGCCGCGCGTTGCTCCAGTGTGGCCGGTTCGCTTTCATGCAGGATGCGCACATCATGCCCGCTCAGCGTGCTGAAGCAATCGAGCGTGCGAATCACGTCCTGGTAGTCGTCGGGGATGACAATGCGCATGGTGGTCTGGCCCTGGCGGTAGTGTGATCGGCCGAAGATAACCCAACAAACGGCTACAGGGGGCGCGCGATGTGGTTTTCTCCAGGCCGGGTCATGTCGGCAGGCCCAGCCCCCTGGAGCTGCTCGACGAGAAAATCGACGAACACCCGCACCCGCGCCGGCATCGCCGGGCCGCCGACGAACACCGCATGGATCGGCTCGCGATCCCCCGGGTTGTAGGCCTCCAGCAACGGTACCAGGCGCCCGCTGGCGAGGTCATCGGCGACGGTGAAGGTACCGATGCGGGCAACCCCGGCGCCGAGCGTGGCCAGTTGCGCCAGGGCTTCGCCACTGCTGCATTCGATGTTGCCGCTGACTTTCAGCGCAAAGACCTGCCCGTCGCGGCGGAACGGCCAGTCCGGCGCGGCACGGCGGAAGTTGAAGCGCAGGCAGTTGTGCCGGGCCAGGTCCTCCGGCACCAGGGGCGTGCCACAGCGCTGCAGGTAGTCGGGAGCGGCGACGATGACCTGGCCGGTTTCGCCAATGACGCGGGCGCTCAACGAGCTGTCCGGCAGCGGGCCGAAGCGTAGCGCCACATCGGCCTGGCCGCCGGGAATGTCGGCTATTTCGTCGCTCAGGGTAAGGTCGACCAGCACCTGTGGGTAGCGCGCGCTGAACGCCGCCAGCAGCGGCACCACGGTCAGCCGACCATGGCCCAGCGCTGCGCTGACCCGCAAACGCCCGCGTGGCACGCCCTGGTCGGTAATGGCTTGTTCCACTTCGTCAAGGTCGGCCAGCACCCGCCGTGCGCCGCGCAGGTACGCCTCGCCTTCAGGGGTAAGGGTGATCGCCCGGGTGGTGCGCAGCAGCAGGCGGGTGCCCAGGCGCTGTTCGGTACGGGCCAGGATGCGGCTGACTGCCGAAGGCGTCAGGCCCAGCGCCCGCGCTGCGGCGGACAGGCTGCCCGCTTGCGCCACCTTGGCGAATATTGCCATCTCTCCGGATCGTCCGCTGAAATCCATTTGTGCCTCGTCAGCAAAGGTGGTTCGCAAAAATGCAGTCTAGTGCAGCCTGATGCTGGATCGTAGCATTTGCGGCACAGATAAGGAGTTTGCCATGCGTATCAATCCACCTCTTGTCGCACTCGCCATCGGTGCCTTCGGCATTGGCGTCACCGAGTTCGCCCCCATGGGCATGTTGCCCAGTATCGCCACCGACCTTGGCGTCTCGATCCCGGCGGCGGGGTTGCTGGTCAGTGCCTATGCCATCGGGGTGCTGATCGGCGCACCGCTGATGACCCTGGCCACGGTGAAAGTCCCGCGGCGTTACCTGCTGATCGGGCTGATGGCGATCTTCACCCTCGGCAACCTGCTGTCAGCCCTGGCCGACGACTACGCCAGCCTGCTGGTCGCGCGCGTGGTTACCTCGCTCAACCACGGCGCCTTCTTTGGCATCGGCTCGATCGTCGCGGCCAGCGTGGTGCCGCCCGACAAGCGCGCCGGGGCGGTGGCGGCAATGTTCATGGGCCTGACCCTGGCCACCATCGGTGGCGTGCCGCTGGCGACCTGGTTCGGTGAACTGCTCGGCTGGCGTACGGCATTCTGGGGCATCGCCGGGCTCGGCCTGGTTGCCATGAGCAGCCTCTGGTACGCGCTGCCCAACGTGCCGTTGCCCAAGGGGGACGGGGCCATGGCCGAGCTTCGCGTACTCGGACGCGGGCCGGTGCTGGCGGCGTTGCTGCTGACCGTGGTGGGTTCCAGTGCGATGTTCACGGTGTTCACCTACATCGCGCCGATCCTGCAGCGCGAGGCGGCCGCATCCACCACGTTCGTGACCGCCATGCTGGTGCTGTTCGGCGTCGGCCTGACCTTGGGCAACGTGTGGGGCGGCAAGGCGGCGGACCGTTCGGTCGACCGTACCTTGATCGTGTCACTGGCCACGCTGATCGCGGTACTGCTGGTGTTTCCGCTGGTGCTGGGCTGGTCGCTGCCGACGGCATTGGCGATCCTGGTCTGGGGCGCTGCCAGCTTCGCCCTGGTGCCACCGCTGCAGATGCGCGTGATGGAAGCGGCCAAGGATGCGCCCAACCTGGCTTCGGCGGTGAATATCGGGGCGTTCAACCTGGGCAACGCGATCGGCGCGGCGCTGGGCGGGGCGGTGATCAATGCCGGGCTGGGTTATCCGGCGATTGCCCTGGCGGGGGCCGCGACGGCAGCGCTCGGGTTGTTGATGGTGCTGATGTTTGCCTGGCGTGGGCGGGTGCAGGCGCTGGCGGGGCGGGCAGCTGCGTGAGGTGTCGGGGCCGCTTTGCGGCCCCTCGCGGCGATCAATCGGTGTTGGTCACGGCGTACCGTTGCGGCCATGCAGGTGATAGGCCGGGCGCTCGCTCAGGCGCTCGTAGTAATCGCGCACGGCCGGCAGGTGCGGGTGCTCCAGTGGCGTTTCGAACCAGCGGTTCACCGACAGGCCGATGGGGATGTCGGCCAGGGTGAACTGGCTGCCGGCCACATAGGCACCGGTGCTCGCCAGCTGGCCCTCGAGGATGCGCATGTAGCGCGCCCAGTCCGCGCAACCGGCGGCGAGGGCCTGCGGGTCCTGGTGGGCCGGCGAATGCCTGACCAGCGACATGAACGCGTAGCTCCAGGACCGGTTGAGGTCCGAGGCCTGCCAGTCGATCCACTGGTCGATCCTGGCTCGGGCCTGCGCCTCGCTGGGGTAGAACGCAGTGGCCCCGTAACGCGTGGCCAGGTAGCGGATGATGCTGTTGGATTCCCATAGGGTGAAGTCGCCATCCTGGATCACCGGGACCATGGCGTTGGGGTTCAGCGCGAGGAACTCGGCGCTGTCCGTGGGCTGGAAGCCGGCGCCCCAGTCTTCGCGCTCGTACGCGACCTCGAACTCGGCGCAAGCCCACAGCACTTTTCGTACATTGATCGAAGAGGCTCTGCCCAGTATCCGCAACATGCTGTTCGTCCTTGTGTGGGGGGAGGTTGATGGTCCGCCACTGCCGTGGCCTGGTCAAGCGGCAGGCGCAAGCGACCGGCTCAGGCTTGCCTGGGGGGCGCGAACTTGGCACCCTTGGCCGGTTTGCAGCGTCGCTAACACACAGAAGGAAGTACGCATTGAGCTGGGACAAGGTGGGGAAACTCCTCGTAGCCGTGCTGGTCGGCCTGATGGTCTTGTTGGCCGCTTATGGGTTGCTCAGAGGCAGCCCGCGCCTGGAGGCAGCGCTGACCTACGCCTACCTTACCTATCCCAGCCAGTTCAGCGAGCGTATCAGCAAGGCCAGCGAGCAGCTCAAGTACGAGCAGTTGCAGGGGCGTATCAACACCATCAGCCAAGGCGCGCTGAGCCACGACCAGGTCGAACGCCTGGTCGAAATGGCCCAGGCACCCTATACCCAGTTGTTCGCCAAACCATTCGAGGCCGGGTTGGTCGACCACCGTACCGGCTTGCTCATCGAACTGCGCAATCGCGGGGACGCGCCGGTGCGCCAGGTGAAAATTCGTCTGCCGGCCAAAGGCCTGGTGCAGGTGCGCGACGCAGCTGGCAACGACACCATCGTCGAGGCCGCTACCGCCCAGGTGGAAATCCCGGCCATAGAGCCTGCTGGCGCGTGCAAGGTATGGGTGTATTTCGATGCGGACTACACGCAAATCCGCCAGGGCGGGATCAGCATCAGCCACGCCGACGGCGAGGCTGACGTGCAGGTCTACCGCGAAGTCATCGGTTTCCCGGCCTGGGTGGCGCGTTACAGCCGCGAGCTGATGGTGCTGCTGGGCGTGCTGGCCTTCAGTGTGCTGGGCTTGGCGTATGCCTGCCTGGCGCGTCGAAACCGGCGCCAGGCGCAGTCTCTCTAGACGCTGGCGGTGGGCTGAAGACGGTTGCCCGCCGCTCAACAACCGCCATCGTGCAGCGCCAGGCTTTGCCGCAATTGCTCCAGCAGGGCCAGGCGCAGGGGCTGCGGTGCCTGGACGCGGATCGAGCCAGCCTGCGACAACAGCCAGCCCATCAGCGCACGGTTGTCGTCGACCGTGGCCACCAGTGTCGCGCCGCCGTCCGCGTGCGCGGTCAATTGCATGTCGGTGGCCAGTGGCTGCGCTTGCAGGCGCCGGGCCAGCCCGTCGTCGACCCAGGCATGCAGTTGGATCGGTGCCGGCGATGCCAGCACGTCAGGTTGCAGTTGCTGTGCTTCGCCCGGGCTCAGGCCGGGTTGCCAGTACCAGCCGTACGGCATGCCTTTGCTGTTGCAGCGCAGCGGGAACAGCGCCGCGAGCTCGACCAGGTCGCGCTCGACGGTGCGTTTGCTGGTGCTATAGCCCACGGTTTTCAGGGCAGCCTGCAACTGGGTGGAGCTCAGTCCCGGGTGGCGGCCGGGTAGCAGCTTGAGCAGCTGCCACTGGCGGGCGATGGTGTGGCGGGTAGGGTGGCTGGGCAAGAGGTTCGTCCTTGAAAGCAGGCTTGCAACGTGGCCTGAATAGTGGCGTTTAGCTATCGCCAGCATACCTTTTCACAGGATCGGATCCAAGTTTTCGCGCGCCTTGCACCGTTCGGTCAACGCTATTTCATTTCTCGCCTTGACCAAGGGCAACCTGTTTACGGGGCAGAGCCATCACCCAAACGCGGCATGCTGCGAGTGCGCTTCGCCTAGGATTCATCGGTGCTTGCCGGAAAACTCCAGCGCCATAGTTGCCAGCCCTGGCGCAGGACGTAGGAGCGGATTTATCCGCGATGCGCCGCGCGGGCGAACACCCCGGCCGCACCACAATCCCTAAATCCCGCCCCGGCGCACATGCTTCACCAACACCTTCTCCAGCAACTCCCACATCGCCGGCTCCGTACTGAACGCCACGTTGAAGCGCATCCACCCGGTCGCCTTGGCATCCACCATGAACAACTGCCCGGGCCCGAGCATGATGCCTTTCTCCAGCGCGTCATCCAGCAACGCCGCACTGTCCGGAATCGCCGGGTGGCGGGTCCAGATGTACATGCCCTCGTCCGACTCGATGAACAACTCGAAGCCCAGCCGGTGCAGGTGCCGGCCGACTTCCTGGTGCGCCTCGGCCAGGCGCTGGCGCAGGCGCTTGAGGTGCTTGCGCCAGCGCCCGTCGATGATCGCGGCATACACCACACGCTCCATCACCTGCGAGGTGGTCAGGCCCGAGCGCATCTTCAGGTGCAGCAGTTTCTGCATCAGTTCGGGGTTGGCCAGCAGGTAGCCGACCCGCACATTCGGCGAAATGCTCTTCGAGTAGCTGCCCACGTACACCACCTGCTGCAGGTGATCGAGGCTGGCCAGGCACGGCTGCGGTTCGGCGATCATGTCGGCGTACAGGTTGTTTTCCACCAGGCGGAAGCCATGCTGGCTGGCCAGTTGCAGCAGGCGGTGCAGTTGCGGCAGTGGGGTGCGCGAGCAGGTCGGGCTGTGCAGGTGTGGCTGGGTGAAGAAGGCGGTCGGGCGGTGGTGGGTGAGCAACTGCTCCAGCTGGTTCAGGTCGTAGCCGGCCGGGGTGCGAGGCACACCGACCAAGGTCGCGCCCTGGGTGCGCAGGATACTCATCAGGTTGGGGTAGCCAGGGTCGTCCACCAGCACCACGTCGCCCGGACGCACCAGCGTGCGCGCTGCCAGGTCCAGGGCCTGGCTGGCGCCGTGGGTGAGCATCAGTTGCGCCGGGTTGGCGACGATCGACAGTTCCTGCTGCAGGTTCTGCGCGGTCAGTGTGCGCAGTTCCAGCAGGCCCATGGGGTCGCCATAGCCCGACAGCTCCAGCGGGCTACCGGCCACCTGGCGCAGGCCGCGGCGCAGGCCGTCTTCGTACATCCAGTCGTTGGGCAGCCAGCCGCACCCCGGCTTGTACGGCAACTGGCGGATTTCGAAGATCTGCTGCAGGTACCACTCGGAGTTGAACGTGGGTCGACTGGTGTCAGCCTCGGCGTTGTGCGGGTCCAGCAGCTCGCCTGCTGCGCGGTTGACGAAAAAGCCGGCATTGCCCCGGCTCACCAGCAGGCCCTGGGCGACCAGGCGGTCGTAGGCCTCGACCACGGTGAAGGTACTGACCGAGTAGGTCGCGGCAAAGGCGCGAATGGACGGGACCTTGGCGCCTGGCTTGAGGGTCTGGTTGTCGATCAACTCGCGCAGCCCGTCGATGATCTGGTTGACCAGCGGCGTCGAGGAGTCTGGATGTAATTGCAGCATTCGGGGCCTTCAGGGTGTGTAACGCCAGGCGCTGAAGCGGTGTATTGCATCGGCGACCTATACAGTGCAGTGCGAGTTTCATGCCACTGTGCATGGTTCTCTGCGACGGACATTTTTACATTAGGTGTCAGATATCGCCACATAAAGCATGTTCAGTTCGCCCCAGGCGTCAGCCCTGGGGCGCGTCAGCAGGCCGCCATGGAAGGCCTGCGTGTGTTCGTCGCACACCATCCTGCCCGCATTAGCACTGATGTACAGGTGAGACCGCCAGCCATCGGGGTTTCACAGTTTTCCTTGGATAAAAAGAAGCACGGGGTACACAACTGATGGACGCAACATCTACAACCACCACCGCGAAAAGCGGGCACGAGAGCAAACTCAGTGCCTCGCTCAAGTCGCGCCACCTGACGATGATGTCGATCGCCGGGGTTATCGGCGGCGCCTTGTTCGTCGGCTCCGGCAGCGTGATCCACAGCGCCGGCCCAGCCGCTGTCCTGGCCTACCTGGCAGGCGGCATCCTGGTGGTACTGATCATGCGCATGCTGGGTGAAATGGCCACGTCCTCGCCGGACACCGGTTCGTTCTCCACCTACGCCGACCGCGCCATCGGCCGTTGGGCCGGTTTCACCATCGGCTGGCTGTACTGGTGGTACTGGGTCATCCTCATGGCCTGGGAAGCCTATGTGGCGGGCAAGATCCTGCATGGTTTCTTCCCCGACGTCAGCGTCAACGTGTTCGTGCTGGCCACGACCCTGTTGCTGATCACCGTCAACTTCTTCAACGTCAAGCACTACGGTGAGTTCGAGTTCTGGTTCGCCCTGATCAAGGTGATCGCGATCGTCTGCTTCCTGATCGTGTGTACCGCGGCAGTGCTGAACATCTGGCAGTTCGGTGAAGTACGCGGCATCAGCCACCTCACTGCCGAAGGCTTCATGCCCAATGGCATCACCACCGTGGTCGGTGCCCTGCTCGGGGTGATGTTCGCCTTCCTCGGCGCGGAAATCGTCACCATCGCCGCAGCCGAAGCCAAGGACCCGGCCACGCAGATCGTCAAGGCGACCAACTCGGTGGTCTGGCGGGTGTGCCTGTTCTATGTCGGCTCGATCTTCCTGATCGTCTGCCTGGTACCGTGGAACGACCCGCAGCTGGGCGTTTCCGGTTATGGTGCCTATCGCCGTACCCTGGAACTGCTGGGCGTGCCGTACGCCGAGCTGCTGATGAACTTCGTCGTGCTGACCTCGGTGAGCAGCTGCCTGATCTCCGGCCACTACACCGCTTCGCGCATGCTGTTCTCCCTGGCCCAGCGTGGCGACGCCCCATCGTTGTTCAAGATCACCCGCGCCGGTACCGGGGTACCGGTGTACGCGATCATGGGTTCGTGCGCGGTGGCCATCGTCTGCGCCCTGATCAACTTCAGCGAGACCCTGCGCCCGAAGGACGTACTCGAAACCCTGATGAACACCACCGGCATGATCGCCTTGCTGGTGTACCTGGTGATCGCCTTCTCGCAGCTGCGCATGCGCCGCAAGCTGATCGCCGAAGGCAAGGAAGTACGCCTGAAGATGTGGCTGTTCCCGTGGCTGACCTACCTGGTGATCGCCTTCATCGTCGCCGCCCTGGTGACCATGGCCTTCATGCCTGACTACCAGATCCTGGTCATCTCCACCGGCATCGCTGCGGCGATCGTGGTGGCGATGGGCGTGGTGCACCAGATTCGTTCTGGCAAACAGCACTAAGCGTCATTCGTTGCGCGAAACGGCCGGCTCCCTTGGGGACCCGGCCGTTTCGCGTTGTTGGGCAGGGTGTTTTTCCGCTGGCATGTGAAAGCGCTGGTTCATCCAGGGCGAGCCGAGCAGGGCGGCGGTGGCGATCAGGGCCAGGATGGCAAGGGCCAGATAAGTCTTCATGCGCATGCAAGGAATGACCTGGAAGCGGGCCAGCCAGTTCCGCTCGCCCGCAGATCGCAATATGCTGCCCCCATCACTTGCCAGAAGGAGTTGCCCATGGCCTGGTCTGCCAACCAGTATTCCCTGTTCGAAGACGAGCGCACCCGCGCCGTGCGCGACCTGCTTGGTGCCGTGCCGCCACGCCCGGTGCGTCACGCTACCGACCTGGGCTGCGGCCCGGGCAATTCCACCGAAGTGCTGCTGCAACGTTACCCGGACGCCCAGGTGACCGCGCTGGACAGCGACCCGGACATGATCGACAAGGCCCGCGAACGCAAGCGGCTGTGCATCCCCCGGGTGCGCACGCTGGTTGCCGACATCGCCGGCTGGTCCGCCGCCGAGCCGCAGGACCTGATCCTGGCCAATGCCTCGCTGCAATGGCTCCCGGACCATGCCGCACTGTACCCGCACCTGGTGCGCCAACTGAGCGATGGCGCCAGCCTGGCGGTGCAGACCCCGGACAACCTGGACGAACCGGCGCACCGGCAATTGCGCGAGATCGCCAGCCAAGGCCCGTGGGCAGCCAAGTTCGCCGATTTCCAGCTGCCGCCGCGGCATAACGCGGCGTTCTACTACGACCTGCTCAGCCCGTTGTGCGCGCGCGTGGATGTATGGCGCACCACCTACCACCATCCACTGATGGGCGGCGCCGAAGCGGTGGTGGAGTGGTTCAAGGGTTCGGCGCTGCGGCCGTATCTGGCCAGGCTCGACGCGCAGGAGCAGGCTGACTTCCTGCAGATGTACCTGCAGGCCATGCAGCGCGACTACCCGCCAGCCACCGATGGCAAGGTGCTGCTGCCATTCCCGCGCTTGTTCGTGGTTGCTACCCGCTAGGGCGGCGCCAGCGCCAGGCCACGTAGCTGTAGATGCCGAGGTTGAGCAGCAGCACGACACTGCCCAGCACCAGCTGCACAGCGGGTGTCAGCCCGGCGGGGTAGATCAGCGGCCAGATGTAGTGGTCGATGAAGCCGCCCTGGTAGCCCGCCTCACCGGCCGCGTTGCGCATGTGGTTTTCCCAGGCAGTCAGCGGGCAACCCAGGTGCAGGTATTCCACCGCCAGGCCCCAGCCCAGGGCTGGCAGATGCAGCAGCAGGGCAGGGCGCCAGCGCAGCACCAGCAGGCCGCCGAACAGCACCAGCAGGATGAAGGCCAGGTGCAGCAGCACCAAGGTGTCGGCGGCGAGACGGAAGAGCATGGGCTAAATGCCGGAGGCGGGGGTTATTCCAGCATAGCCGGGTTGCCTGCACTGACCTCACAGCGCTTCCTCGACCATTTGCAGAAAGGTCGCCACCACCCGCCGCGTGCGCTGTTCACGCAGGCACACCAAGGTCTCGGTCAGGTACCGCTGGCAATCGACAATCGGCAACGCACACACACGGGCATCCGCACCAAACTCGGCCGCCGACACCACCCCCACACCAATCCCCACCACCACGGCTTCACGTGCGGCTTCCCGGCCTTCAACCTGGATCGCCGGGCGAATCCGCAACCCGGCCCGTTGCATTTCCTGCTCCAGCGTCTGCCGCGTCACCGAGCCGGGTTCGCGCAGTACCAGCGGCATGTCGTCCAGGTCCGCCAGGCTGATCGAGCCACGGCTGGCCCACGGGTGGTTGTGCGAGACGAACGCCACCATTGGGTCGCGGCGCAGCGGCAGGCAATGCAGGCGCTCGTCGTCGACATCCCGGCCCAGCAGGGCCAGGTCGGCCTGGTAACTGAACAGCCGGGCCAGCGATTCATCGGTGTTGCCGGTCTCGACCTTCACCTGGATGCCCGGGTAGCGCTGGCAGAAGCGGGCGATCTGCGGCAGCACGTGCACCGGCGCATCCACCGCCAGCACCAGGCTGCCGGTGTGCAAGGCACGCGAGTCCTGCAGCAGTTCATGCGCCTCGGCCTCGCAGGCGAACAGGCGCTGGCTGATGCCCAACAGGCGCTCCCCCAGGTCGGTGAGCTGCACCGAGCGCTTGTTGCGGTGGAACAGCAGCACGCCAAAGCGTTCCTCCAGCTTGCGCACCTGGTCGGATACTGCCGGCTGGGTAAGAAACAGCTTTTCTGCCGCGCGGGTAAAGCTGCCGTGCACGGCTACGGCGTGGAAGGCCTTGAGTTGTGCGTGGGAAACCGACATGACCACCTCAGTAACAAGCCAGGCTTATGTGTGTAATACGATAAATCGATTTTATTTATCAGTCAGTAGCTGTTTCCATACCTTTCAGCCCGACGCAGGTACCACAAGTGCCGCCAGGGCCATGGCGCCCACACGGCGCCACCTGACCCGATGACAGCCTCGTCATCGCTGTGCGTAACACAACAACAAGACAGGCGTTTCTTCACATTCTGCCGGCACACTTGAGCAAGAGGTCAGACTTAAATGAACCAGTCACTCGCCACGTTGAAGCGCTGGCGCATCCAGATTTTCGCCATCACCTGGCTGGCCTACGCCGCCTTCTACTTCACCCGCAAGGCCTTCTCGGTGGCCAAGCTGGGCATCGCCGAAGACCCGAATTTCATGCTCGACAAGGCCGCCATGGCCAACCTCGACGCAATCTACCTGGCGGCCTATGCCGTGGGCCAGTTCACCTGGGGCATGCTTGCCGACCGCTTCGGCCCGCGCGTGGTGGTGCTCGGTGGCCTGCTGATTTCCGCAGGCGCCGCGGTGGTGATGGGCAGTTACGCCACCTTCCCGATCTTCGCCACCTGCATGCTGGTGCAGGGCCTTGCGCAATCCACCGGGTGGGCGGGGTTGTGCAAGAACATCGGCAGTTTCTTCCCCGCCGTGCAGCGCGGGCGGGTGCTGGGCTTGTGGAGTTCCTGCTATGCCTTCGGCGGCCTGGTGGCCTCGCCGTTCGCCGGTTGGTGGGCCTACACCCTGGTCGGCAGCTGGCACGCGGCGTTTTTCTCCAGCGCCGCAGTGGTGGCGCTGGTGGCCGTGCTGTTCTTCTTCCTGCAGCGCAACAAGCCTGAAGACGTCGGCCTGCCGGCGGTCGAGCCCGAACCGCAGAGCATGGCCCCGGGCGGCAACCTGTGCAGCCTGTGGGCACCGCTGAAGGAAATCCTGCGCAACCGTACGGTGCTGACCCTGGGGCTTGCCTACTTCCTGTTGAAACCGGCGCGCTACGCCATCCTGCTGTGGGGGCCGGTGATCGTCTTCGGGCAGATGCCCTCGGTGGGCAAGGTGGGCGCGGCGATCATCCCCACGGCCTTCGAGCTGGCCGGGCTGCTCGGGCCGATCCTGATCGGCCTGGCTTCGGACAAACTGTTCAGTGCCCGGCGCATGCCGGCCTGCGTGATCAGCCTGGTCCTGCTGACCGTGACCCTGGCGGCGTTCATGGCGGCCATGCACACCGGCAGCGTAGTGCTGGTGGTGGCCCTGCTGTTCGTCATGGGCCTGACTCTGTACGGGCCGGACTCGATGATCAGCGGCGCGGCAGCGATCGACTTCGGCACCGCCAAGGCCGGTGCCACCGCGGCGGGCTTCGTCAACGGTTGTGGTTCGGTGGGGGCGGTGCTGGGCGGGCTGCTACCGGGCTACTTCGACGGCGTCACGGTGTTCATCGTGTTCGCCGGCTGTGCGCTGTTCTCGGCCCTGGTGCTGCTGCCGCACTGGAACAGCCGCCCGGCCAGCGCCGCGCAGAGCGCCGACCTGGCACCGAACACCAGCATGGCAATCAAGCCATTGCGTACCTGAAAGGAAAGCGAGCGAATGAGACCCTTCTGGCTGCAACAGGCCCTGGATTCGGCACAAGAGGCGGTGTGCCCGCCATTGCCTGGCGATGCCCGTTGCGATGTGTGCATCGTCGGTGGCGGCTACACCGGCCTGTGGACTGCGCTGATGCTCAAGGAGGCGCAGCCGGCCCTGGACATCGTGCTGATCGAGGCCGATATCTGCGGTGCCGGCGCCAGTGGGCGCAACGGTGGCTGCGCGTTGTCCTGGTCGGCCAAGTACTTCACCCTCGAGCGGCTGTTCGGGGTCGCCGAGGCGGTGCGCCTGGTGCGCGAGTCGGAGCGCAGCATCGGTGAAATCGGCGCGTTCTGCACGGCCAATGGCATCGACTGCGACTACCGCCTGGATGGCACGCTGTACACCGCCAGCAATGCCGCCCAGGTTGGTGCCACCGATGCGGTGGTGGCCGCGCTGGAGCGCAAGGGGATCAATTCGTTCAGCCGCCTGCCGCTGGACCAGGTACAGCGCCTGGCTGGCTCGGCGCGGCACCTGGAAGGCTGGTTCTCGCCGGCCGCGGCCACCGTGCAGCCGGGCAAGCTGGTGCGTGGCCTGCGCCGGGTGGCCTTGCAGCGCGGGGTACGTATTTTCGAAGGCACCGCCATGACCGGCCTGGAACATGGCGCCCCGGTGCAGGTGCGCACGGCCAGCGGTACCGTGCGCGCCGACCGCGTGGTGCTGGGCCTCAACGCCTGGATGGCGCGGGCCTTTGCGCAGTTCGAACGCAGCGTGGCGATTGTGTCCAGCGACATGGTGATTACCGAGCCTTGCCCCGAATTGCTGGGCCAGATCGGCCTGGACTCTGGTATCAGCGTGCTCGACTCGCGGATCTTCGTGCACTATTACCACAACACTTCCGATGGCCGGCTGATGCTGGGCAAGGGCGGCAATACCTTTGCCTACGGCGGGCGCATGTTGCCGGTGTTCGACCAGCCGTCGCCATACCGGGCACTGCTGCGCGAAAGCCTGGGCGGGTTTTTCCCGGCGCTGGCCGAGGTGCCGCTGGCGGCCAGCTGGAACGGACCGTCGGACCGCTCGGTAACCGGCCTGCCGTTTTTCGGCAAGCTGGACGGGCAGGGCAATGTGTTCTACGGCTTTGGCTATTCCGGCAGCGGCGTGGGGCCGTGTCACATGGGCGGGCAGATCCTGTCGTCGCTGGCACTGGGGCTGGACAACCCGTGGACCCGTTCGCCGCTGGTCAAGGGGCCATTGGGGCTGTTCCCACCCGAGCCGATCCGCTACCTGGGCTCGCTGATGGTGCGCAATGCCATCCGCCGCAAGGAGCGCGCCGAGGACCACGGTTTGCGCCCGCGCCGGCTGGATGTGCGTTTGGCGCGGTTTGCGGCGGCGGCAGGCAAGGCAGATAAAGGCTGATGAGATTTCTTGTCGAACCGCGGCCTGAGGGCGTATAAACTGCACCCACTTTTGGCCGGTCGCTTCCTGAACCGGCCGCTGAAACAAGAGAGTCGACATGGGCGCACAGTGGAAAGCCAAACATAAAGAAGCCGCGGCCAACGCCAAAGGCAAGATCATGGGCAAGCTGTCCAAAGAGATCCAGATCGCCGCCAAGTCCGGCGCCGACCCGGACATGAACCCACGCCTGCGCCTGGCCATCGAGCAGGCCAAGAAGGCTTCGATGACCCGCGAGACCCTGGAGCGCGCAATCCGCAAGGGCGCGGGCCTGGACGGCGATGCCGTGCAGTACTCGGCGGTAAGCTACGAAGGCTTCGCCCCACACCAGGTACCGCTGATCGTCGAGTGCCTGACCGACAACGTCAACCGCACCGTCGCGCAAATTCGCGTGCTGTTCCGCAAGGGCCAGCTGGGTGCCAGCGGTTCGGTGGCCTGGGACTTCAACCATGTCGGCCTGATCGAAGCCACCCCCAACGGTGACGCTGACCCGGAAATGGCAGCCATCGAAGCCGGTGCGCAGGACTTCGAGGAAGGCGACGAAGAGGGTTCGACCCTGTTCATCACCGACACCACCGATCTGGACGCGGTGCAGAAGGCCCTGCCGGAGCATGGCTTCACCGTGACTTCGGCGAAGATCGGCTACACCCCGAAGAACCCGGTGAGCGCGTCCAGCCTGAGTGCCGAGGCACTGGCCGAGGTGGAAGCGTTCCTCGAGGCGATCGACGAGAACGATGATGTGCAGAACGTTTATGTCGGCCTGACTGACTGATCTGCGTATCCGGGGCCGCTTTGCGGCCCATCGCGACACAAGGCCGCTCCTACAGGGGAACGCATGACCATGTAGGAGCGGCCTTGTGTCGCGAAACGAGGGCAAAGCCCTCGCCAGCAGTCTGGAGCCGAACCCTGATGAACCCCGCTTTCGCCTCCCTCAGCCTCGCCCACCTGCGCACCCTCGACCACCTGCTGCAGCTGAAGAACCTCAGCCACGCCGCCGAGCGCCTGGGCGTCAGCCAGTCCGCCCTCAGCCGCCAGCTGGCCCACCTGCGCGAAGCCTTCGACGACCCGTTGCTGGTTCGCCAGGGCCGTGGTTATGTGCTCAGCGAGCACGCCGAAGCCCTGGTCGAACCCCTGCGCCAGGTTCTCGAAGAGCTGCAAGCCCTGCGCCAGCCCGCGGTATTCGACCCGGCGCGTTGCGAGCGGCGTTTCTGCCTGGCTGCTTCAGACTATGTGGCCGAGCACATGCTACCGCTGCTGGTGGCGGCGCTGGAGCGCGAAGCACCGGGCGTATCGCTGGAGTACCGCACCTGGCAGGCCGGCCAGTACGCCTTGCTGGCCAGTGGCGAGATCGACCTGGCCACCACCTTGTTCGACGAGTCGCCACCCAACCTGCACGGTCGGCTGTTGGGCGAGGACCGCGCAGTGTGCCTGATGCGTCACGACCACCCGCTGGCTGCCCACGGCGCACTCAGCCAGGCTGACTACCTGGCGCACAAGCATGTGCGAATTTCCGGTGGTGGCGACAAGGACAGCTTCATCGACCGCCACTTGCGCGCCCAAGGCCTGCAACGGCGGGTCAGCCTGGAAGTGCCGTTCTTCTCGGCCACCGTGCAGGTGATCGCCAACAGCCAGGCGCTGGCCACCGTGCCCGAGCACATCGCCCGGCAGCTATGCCGTCTGCACGACCTGGCCTGGCGGCCGCTGGGCTTCATCGACCACAGCCAGCGCTACTGGGTGGTGTGGCACCAGCGCCTGCAGGCTTCGGCCGAACACCGCTGGCTGCGCAACCGGGTGTTCGAGTTGTGGCGCCAGTCGCAGTTCGGCGTGCAGGGCGGGCATGCGGGTTTGCCATAGCAGCTATGCGCGAAGCGGGGTTATTCGCCTGCGGATAGGTGCCTAGACTGGGGGCATTGTGTTGCCTGTACTGGCCTCTTCGCGGGTGAACCCGCTCCCACAGGTACCCCACAGCTTTCAGAAACTGTGGCGGTCCTGTGGGAGCGGGTTCACCCGCGAAGAGGCCGGCACAGGCGGCTAACAACCCACAGGAGCCCGCGCGTGACCCCCGAACAATTCCGCCAGTACGGCCACCAACTGATCGACCTGATCGCCGACTACCGCCAGACCGTGGGCGAGCGCCCGGTCATGGCGCAAGTCGAACCCGGCTATCTCAAGGCTGCGCTGCCCGCTCAAGCCCCCCGGCAAGGCGAGCCTTTCGCAGCGATCCTCGACGACGTCAACCAGCTGGTCATGCCCGGCCTGTCCCATTGGCAGCACCCGGACTTCTACGGTTACTTCCCTTCCAACGGCACCCTCTCGTCGGTCCTCGGTGATTTCCTCAGCACCGGCCTGGGCGTGCTGGGCCTTTCGTGGCAGTCCAGCCCGGCCCTGAGCGAGCTGGAAGAAACCACCCTCGACTGGCTGCGTCAGCTGCTCGGCCTGTCTGGCCAATGGAGCGGGGTGATCCAGGACACCGCATCCACCAGCACCCTGGTGGCGCTGATCTGCGCGCGGGAACGCGCCAGCGACTACGCACTGGTACGCGGCGGCCTGCAAGCCCAGGCCAGGCCGCTGATCGTCTATGTCAGCGCGCATGCCCACAGCTCGGTGGACAAAGCCGCATTGCTGGCCGGTTTTGGCCGCGACAATATCCGCCTGATCCCGACCGACGAACGCTACGCGCTGCGCCCGGAAGCACTGCAGGCGGCGATCGAGCAGGACCTGGCCGCCGGCAACCAGCCCTGCGCCGTGGTCGCGACCACCGGCACCACCGCCACCACGGCCCTCGACCCGCTGCGGCCGATCGGCGAGATCGCCCAGGCCCATGGCTTGTGGCTGCACGTGGACTCGGCCATGGCCGGCTCGGCGATGATCCTGCCGGAATGCCGCTGGATGTGGGACGGCATCGAGCTGGCCGATTCGCTGGTGGTCAACGCGCACAAGTGGCTGGGCGTGGCCTTCGATTGCTCGATCTACTACGTGCGCGACCCGCAGCACCTGATCCGGGTGATGAGCACCAACCCCAGCTACCTGCAGTCGGCGGTGGATGGCGAGGTGAAGAACCTGCGTGACTGGGGTATCCCGCTGGGGCGGCGCTTCCGCGCGCTGAAACTGTGGTTCATGTTGCGTAGCGAGGGCGTTGAAGCGTTGCAGGCGCGCTTGCGCCGTGACCTGGACAACGCCCGGTGGCTGGCCGCGCAGGTGGATGCGGCCGCAGGGTGGGACGTGCTGGCACCGGTGGCGTTGCAGACCTTGTGCATTCGCCATCAGCCGGCGGGGCTGGAAGGGGAAGCGCTGGATGCGCATACCAAGGGTTGGGCCGAGCGGCTGAATGCGTCCGGGGATGCCTATGTGACGCCGGCGACGCTGGACGGGCGGTGGATGGTGCGGGTGTCGATCGGGGCGCTGCCGACCGAGCGGGGGGATGTCGAGCGGTTGTGGCAGCGCTTGCAGGAAGTGGTCAAAGGGTGAAATTTCCGGGGGGCGCGCAAAGCACCCCCCGGCAAGCCATCAGTGGCTCACGGCCTGCAAGCTGCCTTTGCGGCTGGCTTCATACGCTGCTTTTTCCATCGGCTTGGCCTGCGGGTTACCCAGGTCTTCCATCGACAGACGATGGGTTTCCGGGGCGATGTAGGCCGCCAGGGCGCACACGCAGGTGATGAAGAACGCCAGGCCACCGATCACCAGCGGGATGTTGTCCGAGCCGGGCGGGGCGACCAGGGCGAACAGCGCCGGCAGCATGGCGGTCAGCATGGTGCCGATGTTCTGGGCGATGGCCATGGCCGACACGCGGTAGCGGGTCTGGAACAGCTCCGGGTAGAAGCTGGGGAACACGGCGTTGTAACCCTGGTAGACCATGCCCCACATGACGATCGAGGTGGCGAACGCCAGCGGTACGTTGTGGATGCTGATCGCGTACAGGTAGACGAAGGCCAGCAGGCCCGAACCCAGGCAGCCCGCGATCATGGTCGGGCGGCGGCCGATCTTGTCGGAGAGGTTGCCAACGAATGGAATCACCAGCACCGCGACGATGTTGCCGACCACCGGGATCCACAGGTACACACTTTTGTCGAAGCCGATGCCATAGGCCGGCTGCACCGCGTAGGCCGCACCGAAGATGGTGGCGACCACCGGGATGACGTTCATCAGGGCCATGAACATCACCAGCACCATGTGTTTCCAGCTGTGGCGGAAGGCTTCGCGGATCGGCGACTTGGCGACCTTGTCCTGTTTCTCTTCCTTCACGAACGCCGGGGTTTCGTGCACTTCCTTGCGGATGATGAAGCCGGCCACCAGCACCAGGGCGCTCATCAGGAACGGGATGCGCCAGCCCCATTCACTGAAGGCTTCACTCGGCATGAAGTAGGCCAGTGGCAGGAATACCGCTGCCGCCAGGACCTGGCCGGCCTGTACGCCTTGCAGGGTGAAACTGGCGTAATAGCCTCTTCGCCCGAACGGCGCGTGCTCCATGATCATGGAACTGGCGCCGGAGATTTCGCCGGCCACGGCAAAGCCCTGGATCAGGCGCAGTACTACCAGCAAGGCCGGGGCGAGGTAACCGATGTCGTGGTAGGTGGGCAGCAGGCCCACGGCCATGGTCGACAGGCCCATCAGGAACATGCACAGCAGCAATACGTTCTTGCGCCCGCGGGTGTCACCCCAGTGGCCGAGTACGAAGGCGCCGACCGGGCGTGCCAGGTAGCCCACGCCGTAGGTGGCCAGCGAGGCGATGATGGCCATCTTCGGGTCAGTGTTGGGGAAGAATATCTGCGGGAAAATCAGCGCGGCGGCCTGGGCGTAGATGAAGAAGTCGTAGTACTCGAGTGCCGAGCCTATCCATCCACTGGCGGTCGCTTTTTTCGCTTGCGAGCTGGAGTGAGCCATCGTTGTCTCCGTTGTTATTGTTGTTTGCGCAGGGTCGGCCATCGCTTTCGCAAGGGCAGGGGGGCAGCAGTCGGTGGGCCTGCGTTGTGGTTCATGTTGACCACGGGCCAGCGGTGTAGCAATTCGTCAAAACGGGTTTTGTGCGGTAATCGAACGCAAAACTAACCATTCCGTACAAAGGGATTGAAGCGCCGACTCTACCTGCGAATAATCGATCGTGCCAGAAACGGTGACCGCTGGTTTTCTTCCGCCCGGCACCGTCAGCCTCTAACAACAAGGAACTCCCGCCATGCAGCGTTCGATCGCCACCGTGTCCTTGAGCGGCACCCTGCCGGAAAAGCTCGAAGCCATCGCCGCCGCCGGTTTTGACGGCGTCGAGATCTTCGAGAACGACCTGCTCTATTACGCCGGCAGCCCGCGCCAGGTGCGGCAGATGTGCGCCGATGCAGGTCTTGCCATCACCCTGTTCCAGCCCTTCCGCGACTTCGAAGGCTGCCGCCGCGATCGCCTGCAGAAGAACCTCGACCGTGCCGAGCGCAAGTTCGACCTGATGCAGGAGTTGGGCACCGACCTGGTGCTGGTGTGCAGCAACGTCCAGGCCGATGCCCTGGGTGAACAACAAGTGCTGGTCGACGACCTGCGCCTGCTGGCCGAGCACGCTGGCAAACGCGGCCTGCGCATCGGCTACGAAGCCCTGGCCTGGGGCCGCCACGTCAATACCTACCAGCAAGTCTGGAACCTGGTGCGCCAGGCCGACCACCCATCGCTCGGGGTGATCCTCGACAGCTTCCACACGCTGTCACTGAAAGGCGACCCGCAGGCGATCCGCGACATTCCCGGCGACAAGATCTTCTTCGTGCAAATGGCCGACGCGCCGATCCTGGCCATGGACGTGCTGGAGTGGAGCCGCCACTTCCGCTGTTTCCCGGGGCAGGGCGAGATGGACATGGCCGGGTTCCTGGCCCCGATCCTTGCCACCGGCTACCGCGGCCCGCTGTCGCTGGAAATATTCAATGACGGTTTCCGCGCCGCACCGCCGCGGCAGAATGCCGCCGATGGCCTGCGCTCGCTGCTGTACCTCGAAGAACAGACCCGCCTGCGCCTGGAGCAGGAGGGTACGCCGATCGAACCCGGTGTGCTGTTCACGCCACCGGCGGCCAGCAGCTATGACGGTGTCGAGTTTCTCGAATTCGCCGTTGACGAAGCGGTTGGCGCGCGCCTGGGCAGCTGGCTGAAGCGCCTGGGCTTTGCCGAAGCCGGCAAGCACCGCAGCAAAGCAGTGCAACTGCTGCGCCAGGGCGATATCAATATCGTCCTGAATGCCGAACCCTATTCCTTCGGCCACAACTTCTTCGAGGCCCACGGCCCATCGCTGTGCGCCACTGCGCTGCGGGTCAAGGACCAGCACGCGGCGCTGAAGCGTGCCACCGCCTTCCGTGGCCAGCCGTTCCGAGGCCTGGTCGGGCCCAACGAATGCGAAGTCCCGGCAGTGCGTGCGCCGGATGGCAGCCTGCTGTACCTGGTGGAGCAGGGTACGGGCGGGCCGACCCTGTACGACACCGACTTCAGCCTGGACAAGAATGCCACCGCCAGCGGTGGCCTGCGCCGTATCGACCACATGGCGCTGGCCCTGCCGGCTGAATCGCTGGACAGCTGGGTGCTGTTCTACAAGACCCTGTTCGACTTCGCCGCCGACGATGAAGTGGTGCTGCCCGACCCCTACGGCCTGGTCAAGAGCCGCGCCCTGCGCAGCCAGTGCGGCACCTTGCGCCTGCCGCTGAACATCTCGGAAAACCGCAACACCGCCATCGCCCATGCGCTGTCCAGCTACCGTGGTTCGGGTGTGCACCACATCGCATTCGATTGCGAGGACATCTTCCGTGAAGTGGCGCGTGCCAAGCTGGCCGGGGTGCCACTGCTGGAAATACCGCTGAACTACTACGACGACCTGGCCGCCCGCTTCGATTTCGACGACGAGTTCCTCAGCGAACTGGCGTACTACAACGTGCTGTACGACCGTGATGCGCAGGGTGGCGAGCTGTTCCACGTGTACACCGAACCGTTCGAGGAGCGTTTTTTCTTCGAGATCATCCAGCGCAAGGGCGGCTATGCCGGTTACGGTGCGGCGAACGTGGCGGTGCGCCTGGCGGCCATGGCCAAGGCACGCAGTGGCGCAGCGCGCAAGCCGGTGCTCTGAACGCTGTCCGGGCAGGAGCGGCACAAGGTCGCTCCTGCACGGTCGATGTTTGGCTCAGGGGCGTTCAGCTACCATCAACGGCGACTGCGGGGTAGGCCTCCTTGCCGCTCAACCGGCCGCTGCGCGCTGGCGTTTGACCCGGTACATGTGCCCGTCGGCGTGGCGCAGGAGCACGTCGGCTTCACTGCCATGCTCCGGGAAGCAGGCCACGCCGATGCTGCAGCTGGGGGGGGCGATGCCGGCGAAGCCGTCGCCCAGCGGCTCGGCCATGGTCGCCAGGATCTGTGTCACACGCTCGGCGATGGCCTCCGGCGCTGCGCAATCGGGCAGCAGCACGGTGAACTCGTCACCGCCCATCCGCGCCACCGTGTCGGCAGCGCCCAAACAGCTTTCCAGGCGCCGGGCCAAGGCACACAGCACCCGGTCGCCCATGCCGTGGCCGTGGTTGTCGTTGATCTGCTTGAAATCGTTGATGTCCAGGAACAGCAGGGCCAGCGGCCGACCATGGCGGCGAGCGACGGCCAGGGCAGCCTCCAGCCGTTCATTGAACCTGGCGCGGTTGGCCAGCCGGGTCAGTGGGTCGTGGTGGGCCAGGAAGCGCAGCTCTGCTTCGGCCTGGTGCTGGGCGGTCACATCCCGCGCCACACCGATGCGCGCATTGGCTTCATCGGACCAGCAGGCCGCCCACAGGATGTGCACCACACCGCCATCCTTGCGGATATAGCGGTTGCGGAAGTCGTAGTGGGGTTGGCCGCTCATCACCCGCACGATCGAGGCGCGGGTCATCGCCAGGTCGTCGGGGTGCATGTAGTCGGTGATTGGCGTGCCGACCAGTTCGCAGGCCCGGTAACCCAGCAATGCCTCGCAGGCATCGCTGACGAACACGATCTGGTTGTCCCGGTCGACCACGAATACCGTGTCCAGCATCAGATGGATGAGCCTGGGGTACAGCGTATGCAGGTCTACGGGCATGGGTCGGGCGTCCGCGGCAAGGTGACCGATCATAGCCTGAAATCCAGCAAACTGCGGCAAGCGCCGAGCGATACCTGGGGGTACTCAGTTGCTCACCACCAGCTCCGGCCCGAGGTAGTCGTTGATCTGCTGGATGTCGTCATCGCCCAGGCTACCCACCGACGACGCCAGGCGCAGCCGTGACATCAGGTAGTTCAGCTTTGCCTCGAACAGGTCGTGGCGGGCGTCATACAGCAATTCCTCGGCGTTGAGTACATCCGAGTTGGTGCTGGTGCCACCTTCCTTGAAGCCTTTGCGGGTCGAAGTCAGTGAGCGTTCGTTGGAGGCTACGGCTTTTTCCAGTGCCTGGATCCGCAAGGCACCACTCTGCACGCCGCGGAACTCCCGGGTGGTGCCGGAAATCACCTCCTGGCGGGTGGCGTCCAGCTCATCCAGGGCCTTGGCGCTGTTGGCGCTGGCCTGGCGGGTCAGGGCGCTGGTACTGCCGCCGCTGTACAGCGGGATGTTCAGTTCCAGCCCGACCGAGCTGTAATGGTTGCGCTGGTTGAGCTCGGAAATCGACTGGCTGCTGCCGGCGGTATAGCCCGCGACGAAATCCAAGGTTGGCCAGTGCCCGGCGCGGGCGCGCTTCACTTCTTCCTCGGCCAGCTCATAGCTGTGCCGGCGGGCATGAATCAGCGGGTTGTCGGCCTGGGCCTTGACCAGCCAGTCCTGCAGGTTGCCCGGCATCAGCGGCGGGGTGCTGAAGCCTGGCTGCAAGGTGGTCAGCGACTGCGGCGTTTCACCAATGTATTCCTCCAGCTTGCGGCGGGCATTGATCAGGTTGTCCTGGGCTTCGATCAGGTCGGCTTCGGCCAGGTCGCGGCGGGCGACCGACTCGTCGATGTCGGTGATGGTGCCGGCACCCAGCTCCATGCGCCGCTTGGCCGACGCCAGCTGCTCCTCGAAGGCGTTCAGCTTGGCCTTGGCCAAAGTGATGGTTTCGCTGGCCAGCAGCACGTCGAAGTAGGCATCGGCCAGGCGCACCGCGGCGTCCTGGGTCTTGGCATCGAACACTGCCACGCTGTACTCGGCACGCTGCTGGCCCTGGTGGTACTCGGCCATCTTCTGCTTGTTGAACAGCGGTTGGCGCAGACGCACGTTGGCACCCTTGGAGTCGTAGTCCAGGTCGCTGTCCCGGCCACTCTGCCGCTGGCTGCCATTGACCTTGTTGAAGTAGCCCGTAGCGTTGATCTGCGGCAGCAGGCCGGCCTGGCCGATGGCGCGGTTCTCGCTGCCGGCTTCTTTCTCGTGCACTGCGGCACGGTAGATCGGGCCCTGGTACTGCAGCAGGTCCCAGGCTTGCTTCAGGTCCATGGCACTGGCCTGTACCGACAACCCCAACAGGCACAACATCAGGCACGGGCGTTTCATGTCATTGCTCCTTGAACGAGGCGTCCACGCGTTCGAGCATCGGCTTGAGCAGGTAGCTGAGCAGGTTGCGCTCGCCGGTCTTGATGGTGACGGTGGCCGGCATGCCGGGGCGAATGTGGTTGCTGCCCAGCAGGCCCATGCCGGCCTGCGTCACTTCCACCTGGGCCAGGTAGTACGGCTGCTTGCTTTCTTCGTCCATCAGGCGGTCGGCGGAAATGGTCTTGACCCGCCCCGGGATGTTTGGTGTCTTCGCATGGTTGAAGGCGGGGAAGGCCAGGTCCACGTCCAGGCCCGGCACCATCTTGTCGATGGCCTGCACCGGGATCATCGCATCGACCTGCAACGGCTGGTCGAGTGGCACGACTTCCATGATCTTGGCCCCTGGCTGGATGATGCCGCCGACCGTGGCGATGCTCAGGGCCTGGACCATGCCGTCGATCGGCGAGCGGATCACCGTGTGGGTCACTTCATAGTCCAGCGCACGCAGGCGGTCGGCCAGGGTGGTGTTCTCCTTGGCGGTATCGGTCAGTTGCGACTCCACTTCCTTCAGGTAGTCGTGCTGGCGCTGCAGGATGCGCAGCTTGATCTCGGTGGCCTGGCTGCGTGCCCGGGCAATATTGTTGAGGTTCTCGGCCTGGCCGGCGGACAGGTCGGCATTGTTGCGCTCCAGCTCCAGCAGGCGGTTGCGCGGCACATAACCTTCGGCGGCCAGTACCCGGGTGCCTTGCAGTTCCTGGTTGAGGAAACCGATCTGCGAGGCGCGCGCCCCGTACACCTGCTGCAGGCCCTTGAGCTGCACCGCCGTGGCGGCCAGGTTTTCCTCGAGGATGCTCAGCTCACCGGCCAGCCCGGCGCGGCGGGTGTCCAGCAGCCGTTGCTGCAGGTCCATGGCCGCCAGCAGGCGCGGGTCGTTGTGGTAGTGCTTGAGCAGGGCGGGGTCGAAGGTGATCGTGTCGCGGCCGTCGCGCTCGGCTTCCAGGCGGTTCTCCACGGTTTTGCTGACGATGTACTGGGCACTGACCGCACCCTGTTCGGCCACTGCGCGCAGCGCATCGAGGCGAACCACCTCCTGGCCTTTCTTCACCACATCGCCCTCGCGTACCAGGATCGCCTCGACCGTGCCGCCGGTCAGGTGCTGGACCGCCTTGCGATTGCTGGTGACCTTGACCGTGCCCGTGGCCACCACCCCGGCATCCAGGGGCGCCAGGCACGACCACAGCAGGAAACCGCCAAAGCCGGCGATGACCAGCCATATGCCCCAGCGTGCCGGCCGGCTGGCATCCAGGTCGATCAGGTTGCGGGCATCTGCCGGAATCAATTCGGTGTGATGGGTCATCTGCATGGTCGGTTACTCCCGTACTTTTACCGAGGCCAGCGGCGCAGCGCTCCCCGCCGGGATCACGCTGGCCTTGCGCAACGCCGCGAACACTTCATCGCGGCTGCCGAGCATGTGCACGGCACCGTCACGTAGCATCAGTACCTTGTCGACCGCGCACAGCACATTGGGCCGGTGGGATATCAGGATCACGGTAGCCCCGCGTGCCTTGAGTTCGGCCAACGCATCGACCAGGGCTTTTTCGCCGACGTCGTCGAGGTTGGCATTGGGCTCGTCCAGCACCACCAGGTTCGGTTCACCGTACAGCGCACGGGCCAGGGCGATGCGTTGCTTCTGGCCGCCGGACAACGGCGTGCCATCGGCCGCCAGGCGGGTGTCGTAGCCCTGCGGGAAGCGCAGGATCATGTCGTGCACGCCGCTGCTGCGGGCCGCGCGGATGACCGCGTCGCTGTCCACTTCGGCAAAGCGGGCGATGTTCTCGGCGATGGTGCCCTCGAACAGCTCCACGTCCTGCGGCAGGTAGCCAAGCCAGGGGCCCAGCTCGGCCTTGTTCCAGGTGAAGATGTCGGCGCCGTCCAGGCGCACCTTGCCGGCCTGCGCCGGCCACACGCCGACCAACAGGCGGGCGAGAGTGGACTTGCCGGAAGCCGACGGGCCGATGACGCCGAGGCTTTCACCCGGGGTCAGGCTGAAGCTCACCCCACGTACGATGGGGTTGTTGGTCCCGGGGGCACCGGCGATCACGTTTTCCACGGCAAGCATGCCCAGCGGGCGCTGCAGTGACATGCTCGGTGGCCGCTGCGGGTAGTCGTGCAGCAGCTCGTTCAGCCGCCCCCAGGCCGACCGGCAGCCGAGCAACTGTTTCCACGAGGCGATCACCTGTTCCACCGGCCCCAGGGCACGGCCGGTGAGGATCGAGCAGGCAATCATCATGCCCGGGGTGATCTTGCCTTCGATCGCCAGCAGCGCGCCGGTACCGAGGATGACCGATTGCAAGGTGATGCGCACGAAACGCCCGGTGCTGCTGATCAGTGCCGCACGGTCGGAGGCCAGCGTCTGCATCTGCAGGATGCGCAGGTGGCCTTGGTACCAGCGCTTGCCGATCGCCGGCAGCATGCCCATGGCCTCGATCACTTCGGCATTGCGCAGGTTGTTGTTGGCGTAGCTGGCCGATGACAGGGCCGCCTGGTTGGCTTCGGCCAAGGGTTTTTGCGTGGCTTTCTCGGTGAGGTAGGCCAGGCCCACCAGGATCAGCGAGCCGACCAGCGTGACCAGCCCCAGCAGCGGATGGATCAGGTAGCTGACCAGCAGGTAGATCGGTGTCCACGGCGCATCGAAGAAGGCGAACAGGCCGTTGCCGGTGAGAAACTGGCGCACCTGGGCGAGGTCCTGCAGGGCCTGCGCCGGGTTACCGCCAGCACGGCTCAGGTTGCGCTCGAAGGCGGCGCTGAAGATACGTCGGTTGAGGTCCATGTCCAGGCCGTTGCCCACGCGGATCAATACGCGGGTACGGACCATCTCCAGCGCCGACATCAGCAGGAACAGGCCGATCACCAGCAGCGTGAGCATGCTCAAGGTGGTGACGTTGCGGCTGACCAGGGCACGGTCATACACCTGCAACATATAAATAGATTGCGTCAACATCATGACGTTTATCACGCCGCTGAACGCGGCGAGGGCAAAAAAACTGCGTCGCAGGCGAAACAACACCTCTGCGAGCTCGGATCGGGTGCGTGGCGACTTGTGCATCAGCGGCCTCCCTTTATCACAAAACGGGAAGGCCGTTGCGGCGCCCCGTACAGCGGTAGTCGTGGCTTCTGGTCGGCTCGCAGGCGGTTCGCTCTAGGGGCGAAATGGTCCAGAACGCTGCGTTGCTCCCACATGCTGGAGCGTAGGTTGCGACGAAACATTCAGTAATATCGTTTCGCTCTATAAAGACATTGAACTTTTTATAAGTGCCATAAAAACAGCTAGTTGCAACGAATTATCATTGCGCGGCGAATTTATTGACGAAATATTGACAACGTTCTGTTCTGCGACTTTAGTCTGATGTATTCGGACCCCCATGCGAGCTGGGGTCGATGCGTGTGCGCTACAGCTGTATCGCACCGTTTACACGGTTCCCGCCTTCCTGAGGGAGCCGGCTTGCCGGCGATGAGGCCAGTGGCGATAGCACGACCGTAGTGCCCAACTGCCCCCAGAACCCCGAACCAGAAACTGCGCACGTCAATACTGACTGGGCGCGGGAAGGACCCTGTTGCCCTGTGTGTCATCTCCCGACAGATCGAGGGCAATTCGAAATGGCCAATTTCAGCAAGTCGGACCTGGAATTCATCCTGCAACAGATCTTCATTGCCGAAGCCCACGCCGATGGCGCCAGCCTGATCGACCTGCTGCCCAACAGCCAGGTACCGTTCGGCCTGCGTACCGTGGACGGCAGTTACAACAACCTGGTGACCGGGCAAAGCGAGTTCGGCGCCGCTGACAACTCGTTCCTGCGCCTGCTCAGCCCTTCCTTCAGCGGTGACTATGCCGGCACTGGTACGGTCGTCGATTCGCAGCCGCGCACCATCAGCAACCTCATTGTCGACCAGACAGCCAACAACCCGGCCGCGGTCGAAGCCAATGGTGGCGCCGCCCCGGTAATCAGCCCCGGCATCGATGGGGTGTTCGGCACCGCTGACGATACCCAGGTGTTCTTCATCCCCAACGTGTCGCCCGATGTCGGCCTGACCGCCGGTTTCAACGCCTGGATGACCTTCTTTGGCCAGTTCTTCGACCATGGCCTGGACTTGGTGACCAAGAGCAGCACCGACATCGTGTTCATTCCGCTGCAGCCGGACGACCCGCTGTTCGATCCCAACAGCCCGACCAACTTCATGGTGCTGCCGCGCGCCGTCCGCACCGCCGGTGCCGACGGCGTGGTCGGCACCGCCGATGATGGCCAGACCAACACCACCTCACCGTTCGTCGACCAGAGCCAGACCTACAGCTCGCACCCCTCGCACCAGGTGTTCCTGCGCGAATACACGCTGAACGCGGCCGGCGACCCGGTGGCGACCGGGCGACTGCTCACCAACCGTGACCTCGGTGCCGATGGCCTGTTCGGCACCAGCGACGATGGCAGCGGCGAAAGCGGCGGCATGGCCACCTGGGCGGTGGTCAAGGCCCAGGCCCGCGACCTGCTCGGCATCAACCTGACCGACGCCGACGTGCACAGCGTGCCGCTGCTGGCCACCGACCCCTATGGCAATTTCCTGCGTGGGCCTAACGGCATGCCACAGGTGGTGATGCGCGTGAGCAATGGCGCTGACGGCATCGCCGGCACCGCCGACGACGTCACCACGCTGGTCGAAGGCAACCGCGCCGCACCGATCAGCCTGGCCAATGCGGTGAGCACCGGGCATGGTTTCCTCGACGACATCGCCCACAATGCCGCGCCCGTGGTAGTGGGCGGGGTGCTGCAGGCCGATGCCGACACCGCCGTCGGCAATGCGCAGCCGGTGGGGCCGGGTGGTGCCAACCTGACCTATGACAACGAACTGCTCGACGCCCACTACATTGCCGGTGACGGCCGGGTGAACGAGAACATCGGCCTGACCGCCGTGCACCATGTGTTCCACTCCGAGCACAACCGCCTGGTGCAGCAGACCAAGGACACCCTGCTGGCCGCTGGCGACCTGGCGTTCCTCAACCAGTGGTTGATCGACGATGTCACTGCCATCCCCACCACGCCCGCCGAGATCGCCGCGCTGGTATGGGATGGCGAGCGGCTGTTCCAGGCTGCCAAGTTCGGCACCGAGATGCAGTACCAGCACCTGGTATTCGAAGAGTTCGCCCGCACCATCCAGCCGCAGATCGACGAGTTCCTCGCCCCCAACGGCTACGACACCTCGATCAACCCGGCCATCCTCGCCGAGTTTGCCCACGTGGTGTACCGCTTCGGCCACTCGATGCTGACCGAAACCGTCGACCGCTTCGACCCGGCGTTCAACCCGGTATCCGCCGACCCGAACAATCCTGACCAGCAGCTTGGCCTCATCGCCGCCTTCCTCAACCCACTGGCCTTCGCTGGCAGCGGGGCCACCGCCGATGAAGCGGCCGGCGCGATCATCCGTGGCGTTACCCGGCAACTGGGTAACGAGATCGACGAATTCGTCACCGAGGCGCTGCGCAACAACCTGCTTGGCCTGCCGCTGGACCTGCCGGCACTGAACATCGCCCGCGGCCGCGACACCGGTATCCCCACCCTGAACGAGGCGCGCCGGGAATTCTATGCGATGACCGGCGACAGCCAGCTCAAGCCCTACATCAGCTGGGTCGACTTCGCCGACCACCTCAAGCACCCGGCGTCGCTGATCAACTTCATCGCCGCCTACGGCACCCACAGCACCATCACCGGGGCCACCACCGAAGCCGCCAAGCGCGCCGCTGCGGTGGCCCTGGTACTCGGTGGTGACGGTGCGCCAGCCGACCGCCTGGACTTCCTCAACGGCACGGGGGCGTATGCCAACGTGACGCTGCCCGGCGCCGACGGCATCGCCGGCACCGCCGATGACATCAGCGGCGTGACCGTGACCGGTGTCGATGCCATCGACTTCTGGGTCGGCGGCCTGGCCGAGCAGAAAATGCCGTTTGGCGGCATGCTTGGCTCCAGTTTCAACTTCGTCTTTGAAACGCAGCTGGAAGCCTTGCAGAACGGCGACCGCTTCTACTACCTGTCGCGCACGGCGGGCCTCAACTTCGGCACGGAACTGGAGAACAACTCCTTCGCCAAGCTGATCATGCTCAACTCCGACGTGACCCACCTGTCCAACACCGTGTTCCTCACGCCGACGTTCACCCTCGAGGTGAACCAGGCCAACCAGTTCACCGGCCTCGGCGCCGATGGCCGGGCCGACCCGACCGGCGGGATCCAGATCAACGGGGTAGAGGTCGTACCGCTGGTGATTCGCGACAACCCGGATACCGCGGGCCCCGACAGCAACTTCCTGCACTACACCGGTGAAGATCACGTGGTGCTGGGCGGCACTTCCGGCAACGACATCATCATCTCGGGCGACGGCGACGATACCGTCTACGGCGATGCCGGCAACGACACCCTTGAAGGCGGCGCAGGCAATGACGCGGTGCTGGGTGGCGCCGGTGACGACATCATCACTGACGCGTTCGGCGACAACCGCCTGGAAGGTAACGATGGCAACGACGTGATCGTCGCCGGCAGCATGCTGGCAGCCGGCAACCTGATCCTCGGCGGCAACGGCCAGGACTTCATCGTCACCACCGAAGACATCACCACCACCTTCGGTGGCCAGGGCGATGACTTCATACTTGGCGCCAAGACCAACCTGCCACCTACCGGCAACGAAGGCGATGACTGGATCGAGAAGGGGACGCAGGACGGTGCCCCGGGCGACAACTTCGCGCCGCTGCTGGGTGACGAAGTGGTCGGCAACGATATCTTCGTTGGCGGCGGTGGCTTCGACGAGATGATCGGCGAGGGTGGCGACGACATCTTCGTCGGCAGTGACGCCCAGGACAAGATGGACGGCATGTCCGGTTTCGACTGGGTCACCAACAAGAATGACCAGGTTGGCGTCACGGTCGACCTGACCCTGGCCGCGCTGGCCCAGCCCCATGGCAACGCACCGAACCAGAACGCCGGTGTGTTCAGCCCGGTCGGCGCCTCGCCGGCCTCCATCCTCGACCGCTTTGCCGAGGTCGAGGGCGTGTCCGGTTCGAACTTCGCCGATGTGCTCAAGGGCGACAACGTCGATGCCGTGACCATCCTCAACCATGGTGGTGCCACCGGCAGTGCCTTGACCAATGTTGCGCTGATTCGCGGCCTGCAGCAGTTCCTGGCCGATGCCGGGCTGCCGACCACCGGCTTTGCCACCGGCAACATCATGCTCGGCGGCAATGGCAGCGACCTGATCGAAGGCCGTGGCGGTGATGACCTGATCGACGGCGACAAGTGGCTCAACGTGCGCATCGCCGTGTATGCCGCGGATGACGTCAATCACACCGGCCCCGAGATCGCCAGCTTCGACAGCATGGTCGACATGATCCCGTTCATGCTCGACCGCACCTACAACCCTGGCCAGCTCAAGGCCGTGCGGGAGATCCTGCCCGGCACCTCGACCGGTGGCGCGGCCTTCGACACGGCGGTGTTCTCCGGGGTGCAGAGCGAGTACACGGTGACGCAGAACACCAAAGGCACACTGGGCACTGCCGATGACGTGTGGACGGTGACCGACAATGTGGCGGGTCGCGATGGCGTGGATACCTTGCTGCACATCGAACGCCTGCAGTTCGCCGACAGCCAGCGGGTGCTGGTGGAAGGGTTGAACGCGCAACCGGTCGGCAGCCCGGCCATCACCGACGGTAACGGCGGCGCGATCACCGTGGGCGATATTCTCACGGTCAACGTCGCCGGCGTGCTGGATGCCGACAACATCAGCGCCGGCAACCCGCAGGGCACCCTGGCCGACCGTTCGGTGTCGTACTACTGGCAGTTCGAGGCCACCCCGGGCAGCGGCGTGTTCGAGGACATCATCCTGCTGCCGGCCGGCGACCTGGCGTTCCTGAGCGCCGACGGTACCTCGTTCAAGGTGTCGCCGGACCTGGCCGGGCTGAGCCTGCGGGTCAAGGCGATCTACCAGGATGCCCATGGCACCACCGAAGTGCTGTTCTCCCAGCCCACTGCCGTGGTGCAGCCGGGCGCGCCTGTGGTACCGACACCGGCCACGCCGGTGGTGGATGCCACCGATGGCGGGGCCGGCCTGCACATGGTGCGTTCCGACCTCAACTTCATCCTGGCCCAGATCAAGATCGCCGAGGCCGATGCTGCCGGGGCAGACCTGCTCTCGCTGCTGCCCAACGTCCGGGCGCCGCTGGGCCTGCGGGCGGTGGACGGTTCGAACAATAACCTGATGAACCTCAACGGCATCAACAATACCCAGTTCGGTGCCGCCGACAACGTCTTCCCGCGCGTGACCGACCCGGTGTTCAACCCGGCCGAAGGCGCACCGGCCGGCTTCTTCGGCCCCGGCTCGCCGGCCATTCCGGGTTCGTCGTACCAGCAGACCAGCGGCCCGGTGTTCGATTCGCAGCCGCGCACCATCAGCAACCTGATCGTCGACCAGACCTCCAACAACCCGGCGGCCTATGCCACGGCGTACGACCCCGGCGCGGACGGCGTGCTCAACTTCGGCACGCCTGGCAATGACGACGTGCTCAAGGATGGCGTGCGCATCGTCGCCAGCCCGGGCCTGGACGGCCAGTTCGGCACTGCCGACGACCATGACGTGTACCTGTTCGAGAACACTGCCGCCGATGCTGGCCTGTCCGCGCCGTTCAACGCCTGGATGACCTTCTTCGGGCAATTCTTCGACCATGGCCTGGACCTGGTGACCAAGGGCGGTTCGGGGACCATCTACATTCCGCTGCAGCCGGATGACCCGCTGTACGTGGAAGGTGGTTTCACCAACTTCATGGTGGTCACCCGGGCCACCAACCTGCCCGGTGCGGACGGCGTGCTTGGCACGGCCGACGATATTCACGAGCACACCAATACCACCACGCCGTTCGTCGACCAGAACCAGACCTACAGCTCGCACCCGTCGCACCAGGTGTTCCTGCGTGCCTACGTGCTGACCGACAACGGGCCTGTCGCCACCGGCCGCCTGATCACCAACCGGGACCTGGGTGCCGATGGCCGGTATGGTACCGCTGACGACACCGAGATCGGCGGCATGGCTACCTGGAAAGTGGTCAAGGCCCAGGCCCGTGACGTGCTCGGTATCAACCTGACCGACGCCGACGTCGACAACGTGCCGCTGCTGGCAACCGACGCCTATGGCAACTTCATCAAAGGCCCCAATGGCTACCCGATGGTGATCATGAAGGGCGCCGACGGCATTGCCGGTACGGCCGACGACCAGCAGGTCGAAGGCAACCCGGCCGCGCCGCTCGACCTGACCAACGCAGTGCGTACCGGCCATCAGTTCCTCGCCGACATCGCCCACAATGCCGTGCCGGTATTCAACGCCGGGGTGCTGGCGCCGGATGCCGACAGCGTTGCCGGCAATGCCGTGCCGGTGAACCCGCAGACCGGTGCCAACCTGGCCTATGACAACGAGCTGCTCGATGCCCACTACATCGCCGGCGACGGCCGGGTCAACGAGAACATCGGCCTGACCGCCGTGCATGCGATCTTCCACGCCGAGCACAACCGGCTGGTGGCGCAGACCATGGACACCGTGCTCGATTCGGGCGACCTGGCGTTCCTCAACGAGTGGCTGCTCAACCCGTTGACTGCGTTGCCGGCCAGCCAGGCGGAAATCGACGCGCTGGTGTGGAATGGCGAGCGGCTGTTCCAGGCGGCCAAGTTCGGTACCGAGATGCAGTACCAGCACCTGGTGTTCGAGGAGTTCGCCCGCACCGTACAACCACGGGTCGACCTGTTCTTTGCCCCGACCCAGGTGTACGACGTCGACCTTGATGCATCGATCGTGGCCGAGTTCGCCCACACCGTGTACCGCTTTGGCCACTCGATGCTGACCGAGACCGTCGACCGCTTCGATATCGACTTCAACGTCATCCAGGACCCGGCCAGTGCCAACCCCGACCAGCAACTGGGCCTGATCGCGGCGTTCCTCAACCCGCTGGCCTATGCCGCCAGTGGCGTCACCCCCGAGGATGCCACCAGCGCCATCGTGCGCGGGGTCACCCGCCAGGCCGGTAACGAAATCGACGAGTTCGTCACCGAGGCGCTGCGCAACAACCTGCTCGGCCTGCCGCTGGACCTGCCGGCGATCAACATCGCCCGTGGCCGCGATGTTGGCATTCCTTCGCTGAATGCCGTGCGTCGCGACATCTACGCGCAGACCGGCGACACCCAGCTCAAGCCTTACACCAGCTGGGTCGACCTGGTGCAGCACCTGAAGCATCCAGAGTCGTTGATCAACTTCATCGCCGCCTACGGCACCCACAGCACCATCACCGGCGCCACCACATTGCTGGAGAAACGCGCGGCAGCCATGGCCCTGGTGTTCGGTGGCGACGGCGCGCCAGCCGATCGCCTGGACTTCCTCAACAGCACTGGCGCCTATGCCAACGTCACCTTGCCGGGCAAGGATGGCGTACTAGGCACCGTCGATGACCTGCGCGCAGTGACCGTCACCGGGGTCGATGCCATCGACCTGTGGATTGGCGGCCTGGCCGAAGCCAAGACCCCGTTCGGCGGCATGCTCGGCACCACCTTCAACTTCGTGTTCGAGAACCAGCTGGAGAAACTGCAGGATGGCGACCGCTTCTACTACCTGGAGCGCACCGCCGGCCTGTCGATGAACGCCGAGCTGGAAAGCAACTCGTTCGCCAAGCTGATCATGGCCAACACCTCGGCCACCCACTTGCCGGCGCTGGTATTCTCGGACCCTGGCTTCTACCTGGAAGTGGACCAGACCCGGCAATACAACGACGGCCTGGGCAGCGCCGACCCGCTGGGTGAAAACGGCCAGCAGGTGGTATTCCGCGACAGCCCGCTGACGGCCGGCCCGGATACCAATTACCTGCGTTATGCCGGTACCGAGCACGTCGTGCTGGGCGGCACCAACGGCGACGACATCCTGGTCTCCAGCGAGGGAGATGACACGCTCTGGGGCGATGCCGGCAACGACCGCCTCGAGGGTGGCTACGGCAACGACCAGCTGCGCGGGGGGGCCGGCGACGACATCATCAGCGACATCGGCGGTGACGACAACATCCAGGGCGGCGACGGCAACGATGTGCTGCACGGCGGTAATGGCGTCAACCTGATCATCGGCGGTTTCGGCAATGACTTCATCGTCACCGGTGAGGACGCCTCCGAAGCCATTGGCGGTCAGGGCAACGACTTTATCCTTGGCAGCAAGGCCAACGAGCAGGACATGGGCAACGAAGGCGATGACTGGATCGAGAAGGGCACCTCGGACGGTGCGCCTGGCGACAACTTCGACCCGCTCGGCAACGACCCGATCATCGGCAACGACGTGTTCATCGGGGGCAACGAGAACGACAAGTTCAACGGTGAAGGCGGCGACGACATCATGGTCGGCAGCCTGGGCTTCGGTGACCGCTACATCGGTGGCTCCGGCTATGACTGGGCGACCTTCAAGGGCCTGGCCCAGGGCGTGACCATCGACTACAGCGACCGCTTCTTCGATGTGCCGCCGGTACCCGGCTCGGGCGCTTCTGCACTGGTGCGCTTCGATATCATGGAAGGCCTGTCCGGGTCGGCGCATGGCGACTTCCTGCGCGGTGACAACGAAGACGCTGCCAGCCTGCCGACCAACGGTGCCACCGGCAGCGTGCTGACCAACATCGGCCTGATCAACGGCCTGTCCGGCCTGCTGGCCGCCGGGGCGACGTTCTACGATGGTGGCAACATCATCCTTGGCGGTAGCGGCAGCGACCTGATCGAAGGCCGTGGCGGCGACGATATCCTCGACGGTGACAAGTGGCTGAACGTGCGTATCAGCGTGCGCGCCAATAGCGATGGAACCGGCCCGGAAATCGCCAGCTACGACAGCATGGAGCCGATGGTGCCGCTGATGCTCAATGGCACCTACAACCCGGGCCAGCTGGTGATCGTGCGGGAAATCCTCAACGGCACCGACAGCTATGACACGGCGGTGTTCTCGGGGGTGGCCAGCGATTACAACGTGGTGGTCGATGGCAATGCGGTGATCGTTACCGACCTGGTAGCAGGGCGTGACGGCGTCGACCGCCTGACCGGCATCGAGCGCCTGCAGTTCTCGGACAGCTCGCAGGCTTCCGGGGTGGGCACGGCCGTCAACGCCGGCCCGACCGGACACCTGGCAATCCTTGACGCTGCCACCGGCCTGCGCAATGACACCTCGGTCAGTGGCCAGTTGCTGCGGGTGAGCAACCTGGCGGTGCACGATGCCGACAACGTCGGTGCAGGCAACGCCAGCGGTGCCGTCAACGGCGCGATGGCGTACTACTGGCAAGTCGAGCGCCTGCCGGGTTCCGGGGTGTACGAAGACATCACCTTCGTCGCCGCCGGCGAGGTTTCCCGGGCGATTGGCAGCACCTATCGGGTGACTGACGATGTGGCCGGCCTGAACATCCGCGTACGCGGGGTGTACCAGGATGCCAAGGGCACGCTGGAAATCGTCGATTCGGCGCCGAACAGCGCACCGAGCGCCGGGCCGACCGTGACCGGGCTGCTGGTGCAGAACCAGACCCTCACCGCCAACCCGGCAACCATCGTCGATGCCGACGGCCTGAGCAACCCGCAGTTCACCTTCCAGTGGCAGTCCAACCGGGGGCTCGGCTGGGTCAATATTGCTGGCGCCATCAGTAGTACGCTGGTCCTGACACAGGATCAGGTGGGGCAGAACATAAGGGTGGTGGTCAGTTACGTGGATGACATCGGGGTGCATGAAAGCATTGCTTCCGACATCCTCGACCCGGTGGCCAACGTCAACGATGCACCTACCGGCGCGGTGCTGATCAGCGATACCACGCCAGTCCTGGGGCAGACGTTGACGGCACTGACCGGCAGCATTGCCGACCTCGACGGGCTGGGTGCGTTCAGCTTCCAATGGCAACAAGGTATTGGCGGCATCTTCAGCGACATCGTCGGCGCCACTGCGTCCACCTTCACGCCGGGTCTTGACCAGGGTGGCCAGCAATTGCAGGTGATCGTGCGCTACACCGATGGCTTCGGCGCGCAGGAGTCACTCACGTCAGCGGCAACGGCGCCAGTGCCAGCGTTGACGCTGGTCGGCACCAACGGTCCGGATGTCCTGATCGGCAGTGCGGGTAATGACGTGATTTCCGGCCTGGACGGTGCCGACCTGTTGTTTGGCGGCCTTGGCAACGACATCCTCAACGGCGGGCTTGGCGCCGACACCATGACCGGCGGCGGTGGCAATGACACCTTCGTGGTCGACAACGTCGGCGACCGGGTAATCGAAGCGCTTAACGGCGGTGTCGACCTGGTGCAGACCAGCCTGGCCAGCTACACCCTGGGTGCCAACGTCGAAAACCTCATCTTTACCGGTGTGGGCAATTTCATCGGTGGCGGTAACGGGCTGGATAACATCATCACCGGCGGCGCCGGCAATGACCTGCTCAACGGCGGTGCAGGTGCCGACCGCCTGGTCGGTGGTTCAGGCAACGACACCTACGTGGTCGATAACGCTGGCGACGCGGTGGTCGAGGCTGCAGGGGGCGGTACGGATAGCGTGCGTACCACGCTGGCCAGCTACAACCTGGGCGCCAACGTCGAAAACCTGGTCTATACCGGGGCAGGTAACTTCGTCGCCGGCGGTAACACGCTGGACAACATCATCACCGGTGGCGCTGGCAACGACCTGCTCAATGGCGGTGCGGGTGCGGACCGCCTGGTAGGTGGTCTCGGCGACGACACCTATGTAGTGGATAACGTAGGGGATGGGCTGATCGAGGCTGCGGGTGGCGGCACGGATACCGTGCGTACCACGCTGGCCAGCTACCGCATGTCCGGCAACATCGAAAACCTGACCTTTACCGGGGTAGGTGACTTCAACGGTACCGGTAACACGCTGGACAACACCATCAGAGGAGGCGCTGGCAACGACTTGCTCAATGGTGGCGCGGGTGCCGACCGCCTGGTGGGCGGTCTCGGTGATGACACCTATGTGGTGGATAACGCCGGGGATGGCTTGATCGAGGTCGTGGGGGGCGGTACGGATACCGTGCTTACAACGCTGACCAGCTACCGCATGTCCGGCAACATCGAAAACCTGACCTTTACCGGGGTGGGTAACTTCAACGGTACCGGTAACACGCTGGACAACATCATCAGAGGCGGGGCTGGCAATGACGTGCTCACTGGTGCAGCGGGTAACGACCAACTGCTCGGTGGCAGCGGTAACGATACCCTCAACGGTGGCGACGACAACGACAGCCTCGACGGCGGCCTTGGCAATGACGCTCTCAACGGTGGCGCAGGCAATGACACGTTGTTCGGTGGTGGTGGCAACGACATCCTCTCCGGCGGCAGCGGCAGTGACTTCCTCAACGGTGCGGTTGGCGATGATACGGTCAACGGCGGGGCAGGCGATGACACGATGATGGCTACGGATGGCAATGATGTCTTCCAGTTCGCCGCAGGCTTCGGTAACGACCTGATCATCAACTTCGACAGCAATGCAGTCGGCGGCCAGGACCGGCTGGACATCACTGCCTTCAACATCACCGCGGCCACCTTTGCCGCCAACGTCACCATCGCCGATGTCGGCGACGATACGCTGGTCAGCATCGGTGCCAACGACTCTATCCGCCTGGTGGGAGTGGCAGATGCAACCACAGTGACTGCGGCGGACTTCAACCTGTCGGTGTGAGGAACCGAGAGACAAGCTGCTGGCTTGAAATGCACGGGCTGCTGGGCAGCCCGTCGCGGCACAAGGCCGCTGCTGCAAGCGTTCGCGTAGCGCCTGCAACAGCGGCCTTGTGTCGTGACGGGCCGCGCCCGGAGCCACGCCGGCTCAACGCCAGCGCCAGCGCAAGGTGATCAGGCTATACTCCGCGCCTTTTGCCCCTGCCGGAATCCGCCCATGCGCCAGGTTTTGCTCATCGTCGATGTCCAGTCCACCTTCAGTCCGCCCGAATGGCTGGTCGATGGCCTGCGCCGGTTATCGGCAAACATACCCACCATTGCCTCGGTCGAACTGCACGACGAACAGGTCACCCCGTTCGAGCGCCAACTCGGCTGGCATCCGGCGGCCGACGATGAAAGCCTGGTCGAGGCCGACCAGGTATTCGTCAAGCATGGTTACGGGCAGAGCGCCGAGGCTATCGCGTACATCCGCGAGCTGGGCGTGGAGCGCGTGCTGGTGTGTGGGCTGCAGACCGAGACCTGTGTGCTGGCCGCCGGTTTCGCCCTGTTCGATGCGGGGTTGATGCCCACCCTGGTCACTGACATGACCGTCGGCTCATCGCTGGATCGGTCGGGCAAGCTGGGCATCGAGCTGTGGCAGCATCACTTCCGCCAGGTCACGACTTCCGCCGAGGTACTTGCGGAGCTGGCTGCACACGGCCAGTAGCGAATCGTCACTGGCCTGTGCGCGGCTGTTGCAGCAGCGGCCTTGCGTCGGGAAGGGCTTCAGGCCACATCCACCAGCACGATCTCGCTGTCCTCGATGGCGGTCACCCGCAGCACCTCCTCCTGCTCGATCGCCACGCCATCGCGCGCCTTGGCGCGCAGTCCGTTGACCTCCACCAGCCCCTTGGCCGGCACCAGGTAGCCCCGGCGTGCGGCATCGAAGCGGTACTCGGCGGTTTCACCCGCACGCAGGGTGGCGGCCACCAGGCGGGCATCGGTACGGATCTGCAGGCTGTCCTCGTCACCCGCGCGGCCACTGGCCAGGGTCACGAAGCCTTCGCCGCGTTCACCTTTGGGGAACGGCCGGGTGCCCCACTGCGGTGCTTCACCGGTGCGCTCCGGTACGATCCAGATCTGGAAGATGCGCGTATCGACCTCTTCCAGGTTGTATTCGCTGTGCACGATGCCGGTACCGGCGCTCATCACCTGGACGTCACCGGCCTCGGTACGGCCCTTGTTACCCAGGCTGTCCTGGTGGCTGATCGCGCCTTCACGCACATAGGTGATGATTTCCATGTCGCGGTGTGGGTGCGGTGGGAAGCCGCTGCCGGCAGCGATCAGGTCGTCGTTCCAGACCCGCAGGTTGCCCCAGTGCATGCGCGCCGGGTCGTAGTACTCGGCAAACGAGAAGTGGTGGTGGGCATCGAGCCAGCCGTGGTTGGCGTGGCCGAGGCTTTCGAAGGGTCGCAGTTGCAGCATGGTCGTGCTCCTTGAATCAGTGGAATGGGGCCATGATGCGCCAAATAAAGATCGAAAATAAGCGTAAATATCGGCTTAAATTGATCAGTTAAATAGATGTAAAAGATGGCGTAGTTTGCCCGCTTCATCGCCTAATCCACTGATCTGCAAGCATTCGCTGGCGATTTTCCGTCGATGCGGCGAACATGCCCGCTGATTTTGCTTTTTCACCGGAGTGACCGTGGCCCACGAGCAGACCCAGGCCCCAGCCGACCTTACCCCACCTGCCCAGTTACCCTGGTTTCGCCGCCTGGCGGCGCGCCTGCTGGGCCGCGGCCTGACCGGCCTGGGTGCCCAGCACCGCGATTCATGGTTCCTCGGCCATGTCAGCGGCCAGCGTAGCGGCCACGCCGAGGGCATGCGTGAGGGCTTCGAGCGCGGCCGGATGGAGGGCTATGAGGCCGGGCGCCAGGTGCTGGTCATCCGCGATACCCGCCCCGAGGTTGCCGCCGTGCCGGGTCAGGACGACAACCTGTTCGCTGACTGGCGCCTGCCGTTGACTGCCGAGCTGAAAAAGCGCTTCAAGGCCGATGTCGCCCAGCGCCTGGACGCCGCGGCCCAGCCCAGTGCCGCGCAGTGGAAACTGATTTTCAGCGACACACCCTCCACCTGCGTGGTCGCCGGGGCCGGGGCGGGCAAGTCGACCTCGCTGGTCCTGCGCATCCTGCTGTTGCGCCATTACCTGGGCTACGAGCTGGATGCGATGACCGTGGTCACCTTCACCCGCGAGTCGCGCAAGGACTTCATCAAGCGCCTGCTGCAGGTCTTCGCCCTGTGGCAGGTCGACCTGCAGCCGGCGCAAGCGCGCGAGCTGGTGCGCACCTTCCATTCACGCATCCTGCCGCTGGTACGCAGCCTGCCGGGCTTTGCCCAGGTGCGTGCGTTCGAAACGCTGGGCAACGAGATGCCCGCCGGGCGCGAAGCCGATGCCGAGAGCAACCCGTTCGACCTGCGCCTGAACGACGCCCAGCGCCAGCAACTGAACCAGTGCTACAGCAACTTGCTGGGTAGCAGCCCGCGTTTCGCCGAGCTGGTCGGCCTGCTGCGCAGCGAAGCCCTGCAACTGAAGCCGCTGGACCCCAGCAACCCCGAAGTGCAGAAGCGCGCGCAGGTGACCCAGCTGGCCGCCCAGCGTGACGAAGAACTGTGTGACGTGATCGAGGACCTGTGGTTCGCCGCCGGCGCCTGGCCGATCAAGGGGATCGAGCCCTGTCGCGAGACGGTCGCGATCCGTGGCAGCCAGTTCCATGTGCATGGCCGTCTGGCTGGCCACGGGCCGCTGGTGGTGCTGGGCTTCGACCCGGCAGAAAGCGCCCAGTACCAGCGCCCCGGCGCCAAGCTGGCGGTGCGTGCCGAGTGGGCGGTCAAACGTACCCTGTTGCAGGCTTTCTGCGACCAGCCGCTGATCTGGCTCGACAACTATGCCATGGCCCGGCGCCTGGCCGCTTCGCTGGCCGGTGATGCGGTGGCCGGCCCCGGCTTCGAATACAAGGTCAAGGGCGAGCTGGCCCCGGCGCCGCTGCTGGATGCCTTCGTCGGCGCCGCCAACTTCATCGAGAACCTCGGCCTGGAGGTCAACCCTGCCGTGGCGGCGATGCGCTTTCCGCCAGGCGACAGCGATGCGTTGTTCTTCGAGGCCCTGGCCCTGTACTGGAAGGCCCTGGAGGCGCACCTGCTGGACCAGTCGCCACCGGTCATGAGCTACAACCGCATGTTCGCCCTGTTCGGCGAGAACAATCCGGAAAACCTGAAACTGCTGCCTGACCCCTTGCTCCGCCCGCTGGCGCACCTGATGATCGACGAGTTCCAGGACGTATCGCCGCAGATCGTCAGCTGGCTGCGCGCCAGCCTGGCCGAGATCCGCCGGCGCGGTCCGGCCATGCACACTGGGCGCAATGCCCGGTATTCGTCGCTGCTGTGCGTGGGCGACGACTGGCAGTCGATCTACGGTTGGCGCGGCAGCTCGCCCAAATACTTCATGGAATTCACCAAGGCGTTCCCATCGCCGGCCAACACGCGGGTGATGCTGGTCGACAACTACCGTTGCCAGCAGCAGGTGATCGATGCGGCCGAGCACCTGGTCAAGGGCACCCCGGCGATTGCCGGCAAGAGGGCCAGGGCCAGTGGCCCGGCGGCAGCGCTGCCGGGCTCGCCGGTCAAGGTGTTCGACCGTGACGAGGCCGCTTTGGGGGAAACGTTGATCGAGCACTACCAGCGTGGCGAGACGGTCATGATGCTGTACCGCAAGGGCAGCGACAGGGCGCTGATGAACGAGCACCTGCTCAGCGTGCTGCAAGCCGAGGCAGCGCTGCCGGCCGAGCAGCGCCGGCTGCGCCAGCTGACCTACCACAGTGCCAAGGGCTTGCAGGCCGACGCCGTGTTCATGCTGGGCGACTGCCAGTACCTGACCAGCTCGCCGTACAAGAACCAGGTGTATCGCCAGGCTGGGCTGGGCAAGCCCGGTGATGCGCAACCGTTCGACACGGCGCAGAAGGAAGAGGTACAGCGCCTGGCCTACGTGGCGGTGACCCGTGCGGTACAACACTGTTACTGGCATGTCGAAGCTGCCAACGGTGAAGCCGCGACAGCCCCGCGCGCCTCGAGCCAGGTGGATGGTCGGCAGGCCTTCTTCGAAGACCTGCGCGGGCAGTGAGGGTCAGCGCCTCGGGTTGGGGTCTTGCTGGGCAGTCAGCCGCAGGTACAGGGCGTCCTCCTCTGCCTGGCGGCTGCTGCCCAGGCGCGAAAGCGCGTCGTTGTACCGCTGGCTGTCGAGCTCGAGACGGGGGAGCGCGCCTGTGGCGTCTGGCACCGCGTCGGGCAGCACTTCGTTCAACACTTCGCGTACCGGTGCGTCCAGGGTTGTGACCGCCTCGTTCTCTGGGTCAAGGCAATATTCCAGGTACTCGATACCGCGGTACCAGCGTTCGTCCAGTGCTGCGAAGCGCTGGCCGTAACGCTGCCTGAGGAAGCGCCGCCAGCTTGGTTGGGCGGCGATCCAGGCCTGACGCGTGGCGGGTTGGTGGTCAAGTGCGTCGACTGCCTGTTCGACGTTGTCGACGACACGGTCGGAGACGTGAGCACTTTCGCGATAGAGCATGTCCTGGCTGGGTTCGGGAAAATCGAGTGGCTCCGCGAGCGACTGGCGCAATGCCAGTCGGATTTCGATATCGTCGAGCCCGCCATCGCGCAGCTCATCAAGGGTTATGTCATCCAACGGGTCGGCGTCGGGTAGCCTGGGCAGGTCCGTTCCGCCCTGCGCAAACGCCTGGTCCCGGGCCAGCAAGGCGCTTTGCCGTGCCAGACGTGCAGCGTGGATGCGTGCGGCCAGTTGGTTGACCTGCTCGCGACGGAACAGGCGTCGGTAGTACTGGAACAGATAGGGGCCTTTGACCTTTACCTGGCTACTTTCGCGATAGGCCAGCTGCTCGACCAGCAAGGTGCTGAAGCCATCGGCTCCGGCATCGCCGCAGGTGGCTGGGAAGTCACCGGCAACTTCGTTCAGGTGTTCGCGCAGTGCCTCGTCCTGGCTGGCCGCTTCCAGCAGTTGCCACACTTCCCGCCCCAGCGAGTACTGGTTGTCCCGCGCTTGGGCCGAGCGCCCGACGCGCCCCACCACTTCGAGCAGGTCGCGGTTGGCGCCGTCTTCGAACAGGCTGTCCCAGATCTGCTGCTGTGCCTGGTTGCCGCTGGCCCGCCAGTCCACTGCCTCGGTTTCAGGCAGGAAGTGGTCGTCTTCCACAACACCCACACCGGCAGCACGTAACGGGCCAGCCGCCTCGGGTGCCAAGTTGTTGAAATGGAACTCCCAGCGCAGGTCATGCCGGGTCAGCAAATTGCTTGCGTAAGGGGTCTGCAATATCCGCTCGACATCGGGCAGCTGCTGGATGCCGTTACTGTTGAGTTCCAGGCTGCGCAGCGCGTAGTCGGGCCTGCTCATCAGTGCAGTCAGGTCGTCCGGCCAGGCGCTGAGGTCACAGTTGTTGAGTGTCAGGTTTCGCAAGCGCAGCAAGGTGCTCAGCCGTGGCGGAGTACCCAGCGGGTTGAGAGACAGGTCCAGGTCACATAGATGGCGCAATTCGCCAAAGCGTTCTGCCAGCGCCGGGGTAAGCGTGATCCGGTTTCCACTCAGGTCCAGTTCTTCCAGGGGCAGCGCTGTGAGCATCTGCAAGTCTGCGTCGGCGAGCGACAACTGGCTGTGCCTGAGCCTCAGCACACGCAGGCGGCGCATCCGGGCCAGTGCGCTTCTGGCCGTCACGTCCAGGTTGAGCAATGGGCTGTCGTCCACTTCCAGGGTCTGTAGCTGGGGTGTATTGCGTAACGCGTTGAACAGCGTGTCGGATTGCAGCTCGGGATTACCAACAACACGAAGCCGTTCCAACTGTGGGAAGGACTCGAAGAATCCTGCAGGTAGGGTGTGCAGGCCCAGGCTGTGGATCTCCAACGTCTGGATGTGGTCGAAACGTGCCGGCAGCTCGGGCAGGCTGGCCAGTGTCATATGCCGCAAGATCAAGGCATTGCCGTCATCTTGCCTGGCAGCGCGGCGCAGTGCGCGGCCAAAGGCACGGCGGTTGCGCCAGGCTTCGCCTTCGGCCTCATCGCGCCAGGCGCGCAGGCGCTGCTCCAGCGCTGCCCGTTCGCGCTGAATATGTCTCAATTGCTCTGCGACGTTTCCGCGTTGGCGCAACTGGGCGAGCAGCGCACGACGTTGTGGCATGGACAGCGCGGGGTAAAGCTCTTGCAGCCTGCGCTCTTCAATAGAAGTGCCACCCAACCTGACCCAGTCGCGCCAGCTGCCACGGCCACTCAAGGGATAGCCAAGGCGTCCGTCGGCAAGGCGCAAAGGCGAGCGGTAGCCGGGCCGGATCGGCTGCTGGCCAAGCAGCCGCGCGACCCGCTGCCGGTCGGCAAGTGCCATTTCCATGAGCTCGGCAGCGCTGGCACCGGGTTGTTCGGCCAGCAAGGCCGCCGCCAGCCGTTGGCTGTCGGCATTGGCCAGGGTCGGGCGGTACAGGCCAAGCAGAGCGCGGTCCAGGCGCAGGTGGGCCTGGTGCACACGGGCTTCTTCGGCGATGCGCAGGGGGACGCGGTTGCTGAGCAGGCGCGTGCTCTCCAGCGTACTCGCCTGCGCGACGATTGCATTGAGTACCCGGTTGGGAAGGCTGCCGAATTGTTGTTGCAACGCTTGGGCAGCGCTATCCAGGGGCTGCAGCCTGCTGCGCTGGAGAGCATCGAACAGTGCATCGCGGCGCGCGGCCAAATGGTCTGCCAGCAAAGCGTCCAGTGCCCGGGCGCGTGATGCGGTGTGGCTGTTGGGCACCAGTGTGTCTGCTGCCGGTTCCGGCAATTGACCCAGGACGGTCTGGCTCAACTTGCCGAGTTCCAGGTCGTTACGGGTCACCTCGATCACCACCGATGAGGGCACCGTGGTGTCGCCATAGATAACAGCCTGGCCCCAGGGCTCAGGCCCGTCGAAGACCTTCAATACATGGTCGGCCGGCCAGCCGGGCAGTTCGAGCAAGCCAGGTAGCGCATACTGCTTGTAGGACGCCACCGACAGGCCATGACGGACCCGGGTGATCAGCTCAGTGGCTTGCTGATCGATGGCCAGGCGCTCGAGCGCATCGGTCAGCAGCGTCGGCGCTTGTGCTTCGCTGACATGCGTCTGGCGCAACACCTGCTCGTCAGTGTTGGTGCAGCGTAGCGCTGTCGCCAGGTCGATATCGCTGAGGTTGTCCGTTATCGGGCCGATGCGCCTGAGCAACTGGTGTTGCTGCCAGTCCAGCGGGTGCTCTGCCGTGGCGCGCCAGGCACCGTCGCCCACATGGCGGATGGCCGGGCGGAACGCCTCGGGATTGTCAGGGTGAATGATGCGCCATTGTCCGGAAGTGTCCATGGTCTGCTCATACAACCCCCCATCGAGTCGGATGAAATGTCGTTGCTGATGAATGTACTGCCCTTGCTCGTTGGCCACTACCGTATCGGGCAGTACTTCGCGGCTGGCATAGCGATCGAAGCCGGGCTGCCACAGGCGTTCGCCGCCAGCATGTTCGATACTCACCAGCGAGTCGACGAAGCGCGAATGCTTGAGCAGGCTGGCGCCCGCGCCGGTTGCGCCAATCACGGCCAGGTTGAGCAGCACCGATTCCAGTTGCGCGGCGGCTTCTGCCTTGTCATCGGCCTCCCAGGCCTCGATACCATGGAACACACTGTTCATCAGCTGTGCGCCACCTACGGCCAGCATGAGGGTATTGAGGCCGGGCACGAACAGGGCCGCCACATTGGCCAGGTCCAAGCCGATCGACAGCCAGTGCTCCAGTAGCTCCAGCCTGGCGTTTGCGTCCACCTGGGCGGTGGGTACGGCCAGGGTGGCGGCATCGGCCTTGAGCCTGGCGACATGGATCCGATACCCGTAGTCCCACAGGTCGGCAGCCAGTTCGGTGGTCTGATACGCCACGCGGGGCGACGGTTTTGGCAGAATGGCCGGGGTGTTTGGCGCGACCACGCTATCGAACAGGTCCTGTCGCAAGCGTTTGGCCAGTGCGGGTTGCAGCGATTGCGGGGCATAACGGATAACGTGTTGCAGCAGCCGCTCGTCCTGCAGGCGAACCGCCAGCGTCCCGGCGGCGACGCTGGCCGACGGATACTCGACCAGCGGGAAGTCATGCGCACCGGGAATGTAGACGATACGGGGCGTCACCTTGCCGGGATCGTCCTGACCGATCACCAGCACTTCGTGCAAAGGCGTCTGGTACAGGCTCAGCCGCCAGCATTTCAGCTGTGGCGGAGCCGTGCCCCCACACACATCTAGAAGTGCTTTCAAGCCTGCCGGGCTGATTTTTCCACGCAGCACGGCGATCCAAGCCTGTACCAGCAGCTCGTCGCGGCTGGCCTGGATGGATCGCTGCGCGAGCGTCGCCTGCGCCGGGCTGTCATAGATCGAGGTCAGGTGGGCCTGGTACTGTTTGCCCAGGTCCAGGCTGCGGCATGCCTCGATAAAGCTGGCTGGGGTCCAGCCGACGAGCCGCGTCGGGTTGCTTCGGCTGGCTTGCAGCAGGCTGTATGGGCCCGCTTCATGGCTGCCGGTGAAATTGTGCAGGGCAGCTTCCAGTAATGTGACCTTGCGCGGCGTGCCATTGGGGTCGTATTCGAAGCGATCCGTCTCTGGGGTGGTGCCCAACCCGGCTTCCGGTTCGCCATGCACCGATGGCCTGCGCTTGAATGGCTGGAAGAAATAGACCGCCTCATCCACCGGCTCGGCAATGCCCAGGTGCGCCTGTAGCAGTGGCTTGCAAAACTCGCTGATACCCTTCAGCGGCTTGAGCAATTCGAACAGGGCATCACGGCTGCGGTCGCGTTGCTCGATAGCGCCTTGCAGTGCCTGGCGTTGGTCATCGGTTGCCGTTGCATACCAGTCGAAGGGCTGGCCATTGTCCTGTAAGTAGTCCATGCGTTGGCTGGCAAGCAGGGCGCTGACGTGATGACTGGCAAGCTGCCGTGGCCAGTGCGGCAAGGTGCGCTCGAGCTGACGCAGGTGGAACGGCGTCGTGGATGTCATGATGGGTTGCTCCTCAAGTGAGAAGGCGCCATTGCATGACAGGCAGGTCGCGAAAGAGTGGTAGATAACTACTCGACCCGTGTCGGTATCGCCTATGCCAGGGTCGGGCAGGTATCAATGCCGGGCAGGGCATCGGGCCAAGGTAGGGCGTCGCCGTCTTGCCAGGCCTTAGACAGGAAGCTACCCATGCGCGCATCAACGACACCCAGGGACCACTTGCTGGACCACAACGGCATCGAAATAGCCGTCCGCTGCTGGGGCCCGGAGGACGGTATACCGGTGCTGGCCCTGCATGGCTGGCTGGACAATGCCGCCTCGTTCGAGCGCCTGGCGCCGATGCTCGATGGTTGCTTCGTGGTGGCCCCCGACCTGGTCGGCCACGGCCGCTCCGATCATCGCCGCCATGACAGTGGGTATTACCTGTGGGAGCATGCCGAGGACATGCTGGCGGTGGCCGAAAGCCTGGGCCTGGGGCAGTTTCATGTGCTGGCCCATGGCATGGGCACCGGTGTGGCATCGCTGCTGGCGGCCATGACCAGCGGTATCGTCAGCATGACCTTCCTCGACGGCATGGGTGCACCGTTCACGGTGGCCGAGGATGACCGCGTCGAACATCTGGCCCGGGCCTACCGGCTCAAGCGCATGGTCCAGCGCAGCCAGCTGCCGGGCTTTGCCGAGGCAGACGCGTGCCGCTTCGAAGACCTGGGCACCGCGCTGGAGCAACGTCGCGAACGCCTGGACACCGAATTGTCGGAGGAGGCGGCACGGCTGCTGGCGCTGCGCGACCTGCTGCAGTTGGGCGATGGTTATTGCTGGCGCCACGACCCGCGCCTGGTACTGCCCGAACCCATGCCGCTGACCGAGCGCGAGGCCTGCGAGCTGCTCAGTCAGATCCGCTGCCCGCTTTACCTGCTGTTCGGCCGTCAGGGGGCATTCACCGGTGCGGCCTTTACCCGACGCCAGGCAGCCTTGCCTGGCCACGCCAAGGTGTCGTGGCACCCGGGCGGGCACCACTTCCATCTGGATTCCCCGGACCGGGCGCTGGTCGACCAGCTGCTGCGGATCCTGGCCCGCCATGAAGGCGGCGTGCTGCAACGCCTGGTGAACGAATAGCGGCAGGCGCGCCGCTGGGCTATCGTGCTGAACGTTGACTACAGGAAGCCGACTGCCACAAGGAGCCCCGGCATGCGCCCGTTCGCCATCAAGCACATCGACCACCTCGTTCTGCGGGTCAGCGACCTGCCGCGTAGCATTGCCTTCTACACCGAGCTGCTCGGCTGCACGGTCAGCCGCGTGCGCGAAGACCTGGGCATGGTCCACCTGGCCACCGGCACGGCGATGATCGACCTGGTCACCCTCGACGGCCCGCTGGGCCAGCCTGGTGGCGCGGCACCGGGGGCCGAGGGGCGCAACCTGCACCATTTCTGCCTGCGCATCGAGCCGTTCGACGAGCCGGCACTGAGGGCTTACCTGCAGGCTGCGGGGGTGCCAGTGGCGCCTGCGGAAAAACGCTACGGCGCTGAAGGCGAAGGGCCGTCGCTGTACTGCTACGACCCGGATGGCAACCAGGTCGAGTTGAAAGGGCCCGTGTCGTAGCAACGGCCGGGAGTGGATATCCCGCCAAAGCCTATTATGCTTCAGATACCTTGCTGCGATCCGAGGCGGCCCGCCTCGTCGTGCTTCGCATAACCAAAGCAAGCCCCCAGGGCCTGGGTGCGACGGTGAAACAGCGGATGAGGTGCTCCCGGCCTGCATGACGACAAGACGGAGGCACCCCATGGCGGTTCTCGACAGCACATCCACGGGCAGTAGTGCGCCCCAACGCGGTATCACCCGGGACGAACGCAAGGTCATCTTTGCCTCGTCCCTGGGCACGGTGTTCGAATGGTACGACTTCTACTTGTACGGCTCACTGGCGGCGATCATCGCCAAGCATTTCTTCGCCGGTGTCAATGAGACCACCTCGTTCATCTTCGCCCTGTTGGCCTTCGCCGCCGGCTTTGCCGTGCGGCCGTTCGGCGCCATCGTGTTCGGCCGCCTGGGCGACATGATCGGGCGCAAGTACACCTTCCTCATCACCATCGTGATCATGGGCCTGTCGACGGCGGTGGTCGGCCTGCTACCCAGCTACGCCACCATCGGCGTGGCGGCACCGATCATTCTGATCAGCCTGCGCCTGCTGCAGGGGTTGGCCCTGGGTGGCGAATACGGCGGTGCGGCCACCTATGTGGCGGAGCATGCGCCAAAGGGGCGGCGCGGCTTCTTCACCGCCTGGATCCAGACCACTGCCACCCTCGGGCTGTTCCTGTCGCTGCTGGTGATCATGGCCTGCCGCACGGCCATGGGTACCGAGGTGTTCGAGGCCTGGGGCTGGCGTGTGCCGTTCCTGCTGTCGATTCTGCTGCTGGCGATTTCGGTGTACATCCGCCTGCAGCTCAACGAGTCGCCGGTGTTCATGAAGATGAAGGCCGAGGGCAAGGCGTCCAAGGCCCCGCTCACCGAGTCGTTCGCCCGCTGGGACAACCTCAAGGTCGTGATCATGGCGCTGCTGGGTGGCACTGCCGGGCAGGCGGTGGTGTGGTATACCGGGCAGTTCTACGCGCTGTTCTTCCTGCTGCAGATGCTCAAGATCGAGCCACAGACCGCCAACCTGCTGATTGCCGGCTCGCTGCTGATCGGCACGCCGTTCTTCATCTTTTTCGGCAGCCTGTCCGACCGCATCGGGCGCAAGAAGATCATCATGGCCGGCTGCATCATCGCGGCGCTGACCTACTTCCCGATCTTCAAGGCGCTGACCCAGTACGGCAACCCGGACGTGTTCGTCGCCCAGGAGCAGAACCCGGTGGTGGTGGTAGCCGACCCAGGCCAGTGCGCGTTCCAGTTCGACCCGGTGGGCAAGGCCAAATTCACCAGCTCGTGCGATATCGCCAAGAGCCTGCTGGCCAAACGGGCCATCCCTTACACCAACGAAGCGGCCGAGCCGGGCAGCGTGGCGCAGATCCGCATTGGCGAGCGGGTCCTGCCCAGCTTTGACGGCAGCAGCCTGGCAGCGGCGGACTTCAAGGCGCAGAGCGAGGCCTTCACCGCCACCCTGAGCGGCGCGTTGAAAGAGGCGGGCTACCCGGAGAAGGCCGACCCGGCGAAGATCCACTACCCGATGGTGCTGTTGCTGCTGACGCTGCTGGTGATCTACGTGACCATGGTCTACGGACCGATCGCCGCCTGGCTGGTAGAGCTGTTCCCGGCGCGTATCCGCTATACCTCGATGTCACTGCCTTATCACATCGGCAACGGCTGGTTCGGCGGCTTCCTGCCGACCGTGGCGTTTGCCATGGTGGCGGCGACCGGTGATATCTATTACGGCTTGTGGTACCCGATCGTGATTGCGGTGATGACGGCGGTGCTGGGTATCTTGTTCCTGCCGGAGACCAAGGACCGGGAAATCCATCACGCCTGAAGGTTTAGGCTACCCGTAGCGGCCTCTTCGCGGGCTTGCCCGCTCCCACAGGGGTACCACTGTGCCTGAGGGCAGTGAGTTACCTGTGGGAGCGGGCAAGCCCGCGAAGAGGCCGGCATAGTCAACCCATCAGTCGAAATAGCCACGCAAGCCAAACGCATACCCGGTATCCACGCCCACCGCCTCACCTCGGCTCCAGCGCTTCTTCAGCACGAACTCGAACGCCGGCTCATAGAGCCCGTCACGCACCAGTGCGCCCGCCAGCACCTCGACGTCATACCAGCCATTGTCCAGCTCGATGATCGGGCGTCCCGGCACCTGGTAGCGCGCCAACAGGTCGCCCAGTGTCTTCGGGGTGAAGTGCTGCAGGATGCGCCAGGTGTACAGCATCAGTGCCCCGTGGTCGACCCGCAGCACATAGCCATTGCGGCGGTGCTTGAGGCGGCTGCCGGGTTCACGCAGGGCCGGGGTGTGCTGGTCGAGGGTGAACAGAATGCGGTAGGGCAGGTTGTCGACCCCGGCCAGCGGCAGCACGATGCCCTCGCGCACCGCCTGGTCGCCGCTGTCGCCGTGGGTGAACGCATGCGCCAGGTCGTCGGGCAGGTCATGTTGCAGCTTGAAGCGCTCGAGCAGCTGGATATCGCCAAGCAGCAAATAGTCGACCAGGTCGTTGAGCACTTCGCTGAATTCGTGGCGCATCTTTCTATTGTTCCTTGTGAGTGCGCTTGTGGACCCTGGCAAATGTAGCACTTCAGATTGGCTTCAGATTCGCCGCCGATACTCCCCCTCGACACCTACTTGAAGGGGGACAGCCATGACCCAGGCAGACAGCCCCAGCCTGTTTCCGCTGGCGATCGGTAGCCACGGCGACCGGCTCGCCCATTTGAGCCTGAAACTTCCGGGTGAGCCAGGGCGCGACGAGCTGGAGCAGTTCATTCACGCCCGCTTTGCCTGCGCCCACCATGCCGATGTACAGCATTACCTGCCCGAACTGCTCGGCCTGCACGACAGCCACGGGCGCTTGATGGCCGCCGTGGGTATCCGCCTGGCCAGCACCGGCCCGACCTTTATCGAGCGTTACCTGGATGAGCCGCTGGAGGTCGCCGTGACCCGGCTGGCGGCCAACCCGGTGGGCCGTGCGCAGTTGGTCGAAGTGGGGAACCTGGCGGCGCTCAGCGCCGGCAGCGCGCGGATCATGATCATCGCCGTGACCTGGTTGCTGGCCACCCGTGGGCTGCAGTGGGTGGCCTTTACTGGCGCCGCGACCCTGGTCAACAGCTTTCATCGCCTGGGCCTGGTGCCTACGGCATTGGCCATGGCCGATCCTGGTCGGCTGAATGGCGACGCCGACAGCTGGGGCAGTTACTACGCGCAGCACCCGCAGGTGTTCGTCGGCAGCATCGGCTATGGTCATGCAGCCCTGGCCCGCGGCGGTGTGTACGAACGACTGGGGTTGCCCAGCAGCGTGCCGGAGGCTGGCCATGCCGCATGAATGCCAGCTGTTCAAGGAAGTGCTGCAACTGCATGCCCGCCACCGGGGGGCGCAACCGGCACTGCTGGGGGCTGCCGAGCGCTTCACCTATGGCCAGTTGCTGGATGAGGTCAAACAACGCCAGGCTTGGCTGAGCGCGCAGCCGCCGGGCACTTTCGTCCTGGCCCTGGAAAACGGGCCACAAGCGCTGCTCTGGGACTTGGCTGCGCTGTTCGCGGCGCGCCCCATCGTCATCCTGCCGGCGTTCTTCAGCAGTGCCCAGCGCCGCCATTGCCTGGCGCAGAGTGGCGCGGTGCTGGCGCTGGCCGACGAGGCTTTCGCAGACGATCTGCACGCCTGCGGCTTCAGTGCCGGCGGGCGCTTCTGGAGCCGCCCGCCGAGCGCGGACGTGGACTTGCCAGCGGGCACTGCAAAGATTACCTACACCTCCGGCAGTACCGGGGCACCCAAGGGGGTGTGCCTGAGTGCCGAGGCCATGCTGCGGGTCGCGCGCGAACTCGAGGCCACCAGCCGACCGACAGCGCCGACCAGGTACCTGGCGGTGTTGCCGCTGGCGGTACTGCTGGAAAACCTCGGCCTGTATGCGGCCCTGCTGGCGGGGGCGAGCATTGTCCTGTACCCGCAGGCGCAGCTGGGTTTGCGTGGCGCCAGCCAGGTCGACTTCAAGCAACTGCTGGGTGCCATTGCCTTGAGCGGCGCCGAGAGCCTGATCGTGGTGCCACAACTGCTGCTCGGCCTGGTCACGGCCATCGAGCGTGGCCTGATGCGGGTAGGCCCGTTGTGCTTCGTGGCGGTAGGCGGGGCACGGGTGGCGCCGAGCCTGCTGGCCCGTGCCGAGGCGGTCGGGCTACCGGTGTTCGAAGGCTACGGCTTGTCCGAATGCGCCTCGGTAGTGTGCCTCAACCGCCCCGGCGCCAGGCGCCCGGGCAGTGTCGGCCGGCCGCTGCCGCATGTGCAGCTACGCATTGCCGACGATGGCGAGGTGCAGGTGGCCGGCTCGGCGTTGCTCGGCTACCTGGGTGAGCCAGCATTCAACGAGCCCTGGCTGTCGACCGGTGACCTCGGGCACTTCGACAACGACGGTTTCCTTTACCTGGCCGGGCGCAAGAAGCACCAGTACAGCACCAGCTTCGGGCGCAACGTCAACCCCGAGTGGGTCGAGGCCGAGCTGACCCAGGGTGGGGTGATCGCTCAGGCCTTCGTCTACGGCGAGGGCCTGGCACACAACCTGGCGCTGCTCTGGCCACTGGACCCGCACGCTGACGACCACACGCTCGAACAGGCTGTGCGCCAGGCCAATGCCGGGCTGCCGGACTACGCCCTGGTACACGCCTGGCGGCGCCTGCCCGAACCCTTGAGCGCCGCTGGGCAAACCCTGACCGCCAACGGCCGGCCACGCCGCGAACAGATCCTGCGGCGTTACCACGCCTTGTTAACCGACCTTCAATGACCTGCGAGGTTTGCCATGCTTTTCTTCGATAGGCTGCAACAGGAAACCGCCGACGAACGTACGGCTTTGTTCAGCGTCCCGGTCATCCGCGACGCGCTGGCCGGCAAGGCCAGCCTCGAGGCCTATGTGGCGTTTCTGACCCAGGCCTACCACCATGTGCGGCATACCGTGCCGCTGATGATGGCTTGTGGGGCACGTTTGCCGACGCGACTGGAGTGGCTGCGTGGGGCCGTGTGCGAGTACATCGAGGAAGAATACGGCCATGAGCGCTGGATTCTCGATGACATCGCCGCCTGTGGTGGCGACCCGCTGCAGGTGGCGAATGGCCGTCCGGCATTGCCGATCGAGCTGATGGTGGCGTTTCTCTACGATCAGATTGCCCGGGGCAACCCGGTCGGGCTGTTCGGCATGGTCAACGTCCTCGAAGGCACCAGCATCGCCCTCGCGACCCAGGCCGCCGGGACCCTGCAGGGAAGCCTTGGCTTGCCGGACCGGGCGTTCAGCTACCTCAGTTCCCACGGCGCGCTGGACCAGGACCATATGGCCACTTACCGTGGCCTGATGAACCGCCTGGAGGCAACCGAGGACCATCAGGCGGTGGTCCATGCCGCCAAAGTGGTGTATCGGCTGTACACCGCCATGTTCGAAGGGCTGCCGCGTGCCGCGCAGCAGGAGGCCCAGCATGCGCCTGCCTGACTGCGTGGCGGTGCTCACCGGCGCCAGCGGTGGCATCGGCCTGGCGCTGGCAGACCAGTTGTGCAGCGCCGGTGCGCGGGTGCTGGCGGTCAGCCGGCAGAAGGGCCGGCTGGTCGAGCTGATGGCACGTTACCCGCAGCAGCTGTATTGGCAGCAAGCCGATCTGCGCAGTAGCGAAGGCCGCCGCGAGGTGCTGGAAGCGGCCCGGGCCATGGGCTACTGCAACCTGTTGATCAATGCCGCCGGGGTCAACCGCTTCGCCTTGCTCGAACAGTTGGACGAAGCCGCCCTCGACGAGCTGTTCGACCTCAATGTCAAGGCCGCCATCCAGCTGACCCGCCTGTGCCTGCCGCTGCTGCGCGAGCAACCCAGTGCCCTGGTGGTGAACGTGGGTTCGATCTACGGCTCGATCGGTTACCCCGGCTATGCCACCTACTGTGCCAGCAAGTTTGCCCTGCGCGGTTTTTCCGAAGCACTGCGCCGGGAGCTGGCCGACACCTCGGTGAGCGTGCTGTACGCGGCGCCGCGCACCACCCGCACGGCGATGAACAGCAGTGCCGCGCAGGCCCTCAACCAGGCCTTGAAAGTGGGCGTCGACGACCCGCAGGACGTGGCCCGGGCAGTGCTCGCCGCGGTACAGGCCGAGCGTAGCGAACTGTACCTGGGCTGGCCGGAAAAGCTCTTCGTGCGCCTCAACGGCATGCTGCCGGGGGTGGTCGACCGCGCCCTGCGCAGGCAATTGCCGCTGATCCGCCGCTACAGCACCTGGCACAACAAGGAGTCGAGCAAATGAAACGTCTGTTACTGGCCAGCCTGCTGGCCGTCGCCCCGTTCACCTGGGCCCTAGACCAGAACGCTACCCAGCAGCTGAATGCCATCCAGCAGCGCTGGGCGGTGATTCGCTATGAGTTGCCAGAAGCCCAGCGTGCCAGTGCGTTCGAGGCCCTGGCGGTGCAGTCGGCCGCGCTGGTGCGCCAGCACCCGGGCGCGGCCGAACCGCTGATCTGGGATGGCATCGTCAACAGCAGCTGGGCCGGTGCCACGGGCGGGCTGGGGGCGCTGGGCAAGGTCAAGGCCGCGCGCGCCAGCCTGGAGCAGGCCCTGGCCGTCGACCCCAAGGCGCTGCAGGGCTCGGCCTATACCAGCCTCGGCGCGCTGTACGACCAGGTGCCGGGCTGGCCGCTGAGCTTCGGCGACCAGGCCAAGGCCGAAGCCATGCTGCGCCAGGCGCTGGCGATCAACCCCGACGGCATCGACAGCAACTATTTCTGGGCTGACCACTTGTACCGGCTGAAGCGCTATGGTGAAGCCCGCGCGGCCCTGCAAAAGGCCTTGCAGGCACCGCCCCGGCCGGGGCGCGAGCTGGCTGACCAGGGCCGACGCGGTGAAATCGATGCTTTACTCAAAGCGATCAAGGACAAACAGGATTGAGCATGCGCCTGCTGCTGGTGGAAGACGACGTCGCGCTGGGGGAGGGGATCTGTGACGGCCTGCGCCGCGAGGGTTATACCCTCGACTGGCTGCAGGATGGCGCCAGCGCCTTGCATGCCTTGACTCACGAGGCGTTCGACCTGGCCATTCTCGACCTGGGCTTGCCACGCCTGGACGGCATCGAACTGCTGCGGCGCCTGCGCGCTGCCGGCAAGAGCCTGCCGGTGCTGGTATTGACCGCCCGCGACGCCACCGACGATCGCATCACCGGGCTGGACGCCGGTGCGGATGATTACCTGGTAAAGCCCTTCGACCTCAACGAACTCAAGGCCCGCTTGCGGGCCTTGCTGCGCCGCAGCAGTGGCCGCGCGCGGTTACTCATCGAGCACGCCGGGGTGTGCCTGGACCCGGCCACCCAACAGGTGCACTACCAGGGCCAGCAGGTGGTCCTCACGCCCAAGGAATACCTGCTGTTGCACGAGCTGCTGGCGCAGCCGGGCAAGGTATTCACCCGCGAGCGCCTTACCCAGTTGCTGTATGGCTGGGATGAAGAGCCCGAGAGCAACACCCTGGAAGTGAACATCTACCATTTGCGCAAGAAGCTCTTCAACGGGCTGATCCGTACCGTGCGCGGCATCGGTTACCTGGTGGAAGGCAAGGCATGACCTCGCTGCGCCAACGCACCCTGTGGCGGGTGATGCTGCTGTTGCTGCTCGGCAGCGGTCTGCTGGCGTTGTACAACTATCATGACAGCCGGCACGAAATCACCGAGGTCTACGACGCGCACCTGGCGCAGAATGCCCGGCTGCTGCAGGGCATCATGAGCCTGCCGGTGCAGGAACAGAGCCGTGGCGAGTTGTACCGCGCCTTCGACGAGGCGCTGAGCAAGGCCGGCCGGCACCGGGTCGGGCACCCCTACGAGAGCAAGCTGGCCTTTCAGGTATGGGCCGACGACGGCACCTTGCTGGTGCATACCCCCAGCGCCCCGCAGCTGGACCAGCCGCCCCGGGAGCCCGGGTTTGCCGATGTGGTGGTGGATGCGCGGCGCTGGCGCAGTTTCGTCTTGCCGGTGCCGGAAAAACGCTGGGTAATCTGGGTCGGCGAACGCAGCGACGTGCGTATCGACCTGGTCGAGCGCATCGTGCGGCATACGCTGTTGCCCTTCCTGTTCGGCAGCCTGGCGCTGGCGTTACTGGTGTGGGCGGCTATCGGCTGGGGGCTGCGGCCGTTGCAGAACATGGCCAGGGTCATCCGCGCCCGCCATGCTGACTCACTCGAGCCACTGCAACTGGTCCCGTTGCCGAAGGAACTGGAACCGATGCAGGCGGCAATCAACCGCCTGCTCGGGCAGATCGGCGACCTGCTGAGCCGCGAGCATCGCTTCATCGCCGATGCCGCCCACGAGATGCGCACCCCGTTGGCCGTCCTGCGCCTGCATGCGCAGAACGCCCTCAATGCAGCCAGCACCGCCGAGCGGGACAAGGCGCTGGGCTTTCTCATGGGCGGTGTCGACCGCCTTGCCCGGGTGGTCAACCAGTTGTTGACCCTGGCCCGCCTGGAGCCCCGGCCCGGCCGGCGTGACTGGCCGCCGGTCGATCTGCAGGGGCTGGTGGCCGAGACCCTGGCCGACCTGACCCCTTGGATCCTGGAACGTGGACTCGAGCCTTCGCTGGACATTGTCGCCGGTGACTACCGCCTGCATACCGATGCCGGCGCGCTGGGCATTGCCTTGCAGAACCTGGTGACCAACGCCGTGGATCATTCACCGCCGGGCGGACGCATCACCGTGACCCTGCTGCGTGAAGGGCAGGCGCTATTGGTCAGTGTCGACGACGAAGGGCCGGGTATCGCCGAGGCGGAGCAACAACGGGTGTTCGAGCGTTTCTACAGCAAGGGCTCGGCCAATGGCGCCGGCCTGGGGTTGTCGATCGTCAGTACCATCATGACGCGTCTGGGCGGCAGCGTGCAGTTGCGCAACCAGCTGCCGCACGGGCTGCGTGCGACCCTGCGGCTGCCGGTAGCGCCTGGCTAGCCGCTAGTGCTTCTGGGCAATCTGGATCAGGTTGCCACAGGTGTCATCGAACACCGCCACGGTCACCGGCCCCACGGCGGTGGGTGGTTGGGTGAACTGCACACCCGCTGCACACAGCCGGGTGTACTCGGCCTGGATATCGCGCACGCCGAACGAGGTGGCAGGGATACCGTCCTGCTTCAGCGCGGCCTTGTAGGCCTTGGCAGCCGGGTGCGCGTCGGGTTCCAGCAGCAGCTCGACGCCATTGGGGTCGTTGGGGGAGGTGAGGGTCAGCCAGCGGTGGCGGCCCATGGGAATGTCATGCTTGGGCTCGAAACCGAGTACGTAGTGGTAGAAAGCCAAGGCCTTGGCCTGGTCGTCGACAAGAATGCTGGTGACCACGATCTTCATAGACACACACCGTATGCTTGGGGCCGATGAATACTAGTAAAGACGGTTGAGGGTAATTGACCAGGGGCGCCCTTACCAAAAACCTGTTCAAGCCATAGGTAAATCCTTCACCTCCCGGCCCCCACGTGGCGGCTGCCGAGGGTAAAGTGGCAAGCATGATTCCAGCGCCCGGAGCGGCGCCAGCGAGGTGCCCGTGGCTGCCTATACCCTGCGACAACTCAAGTACTTCGTCACCACCGTGGAGGCCGGCAGTGTCGCCGAGGCTTCGCGCCAGCTGTACATTGCCCAGCCGTCCATCTCCACGGCGATCAAGAGCCTGGAGGAAAGCTTCGGTGTGCAGCTGTTCATCCGCCACCATGCCCAGGGCGTGTCGCTGACACCCAGCGGCAAGCGCTTCTATGCCAAGACCAAGTCGCTGTTGCAGATGGCCCACGAGTTCGAACAGAACGCCCTGGCCGATAACGACACCGTGGCCGGGCAAATCGACATCGGCTGTTTCGAAACCGTGGCCCCGCTGTACCTGCCGCGTCTGATCGCCGGCTTTCGCCAACGCTACCCCGGGGTGGATATCCGGCTGCGTGACGGCGAACAGCAAGACCTGGTCCAGGGCCTGACCGCTGGCACCTTCGACCTGGCATTCCTCTACGACCATGACCTGGACGGCACCATCGAGGCCGAGCCACTGATGCCGCCGCAGAAGCCCTACGTGCTGCTGCCCGAGCAGCACCGCTTCGCCGGCCAGGCCACGGTGTCGCTGCGCGACCTGTGCCCCGAGCCGATGATCCTGCTGGACGTGGCACCGAGTCGCACCTACTTCGTCAGCCTGTTCAACGAAATGGGCCTGACGCCGAACATCGTCTTCAGTTCGCCATCAATCGAGATGGTGCGTGGCATGGTTGGCCAGGGTTTCGGCTTTTCCTTGCTGGTGACGCGCCCGCATTCGCCGTACAGCTATGACGGCCAGCGCCTGGCGATGGTGGATATTGCCGAGCCGGTAGCGTTGTCCGGGTTGGCCGCGGCATGGTTGAAGCGGGTGCAACTGACCAAGCCGGCCCAGTTGTTCGTCGAGTTCTGCCGCGAAGAACTCGCGAAGTTGTGAACCGGGCACGCCATGCCGCCACTGCCCCGGCATGGCGTGCCTGCTGCTCAGGGGCTGACCTGATAGCCGCGCCCCTGCAAGCAACCGCTGTAGGCACTGGCATGGGCCTGGGTTTTTGCTTCGTCCTGGCCGCGGCGGTCCTGGCGCCGCTCCTGACGCTGGCGCATGCCACCGACTGCAGCACCGGCGGCGGCCACTTCTCCGGCACGGTTCTGCCGGTACTCCTGCTTGGCATCGTCACCGACCCGGTCGTACAACTCGTCATGCTGGTTACCACGCACCTGCGCACCTGCGGCACCGGCCACCGCGCCGGCGGCGGCACCGCGCACGCGGCCACCGACATGCGGGTCGTTGGACGTCGCGGCGCTGTTCGCGGCATTAGTCGCCACGGTATTGCAGTCATTGACATCCAACTGCATCTGCTGGCTGCTCTGGCCCTTGAGCGGTACCACCGACTGCGCCAGGGCGGGCGGTGCCGCGCACAGCAGCACCAACAGGCAACTCCATGTCAACCTACGCATGCTACACCTCCAGTGGGCGGGATCCCGACTTTCAGAATAGTTCGCCTTGGTCGAGCCAATGGCAGTTTTGCCCAGATGGGCTAAACCGGTATCAGGCGTTGTTCGCCAACGCATCCCGGCCTGAACCCGGGGCACATGTGGAAGCACCATGAGCCAGCAGCGGCACCTGATCATCTGCGAATACTGCGACACGGTGTATCACCGTGCGCCGCTGCTCAAGCATCAGCGTGCCCTGTGCCAGCGCTGTGGCGGCGTGCTGTACCGGCACACCTCGCTGAACGTACAGCAGCGGCTGGCATTGAGCGTGACCGGCGGCATCCTGCTGCTGTTTGCCAATTTCTACCCGGTGATGACCATCGGCATGCAGGGGCTGACCCACTCGGCGACGCTGTGGGACTCGGTGCAGATCCTCAGCCACGGCAGCATCACCTTCATCGCCTTGGTCATGGCCTTGTCCATCATCGTTGCCCCGGTGCTGCAGATCGGGCTGCTGTGCTGGTTGCTGGGTTTTGCCCTGGCTGGCCGGCGTGCGCCCGGTTTTGCCCTGTGCATGCGCAGCCTGGAAGGCCTGCGGCCGTGGAGCATGCTGGAAGTGTGCCTGCTGGGGGCGATGGTGGCGGTGATCAAGCTGGCGGGGTTGCTCGACGTCATCCCCGGCATCGGCCTGCTGGCCCTGGCCGCGCTGAGCATGCTGATCATCCATGTCGCCGGCAAGGACATCCGCGACTTGTGGGAACAGCCATGAGCACCCCGGCTACCGCCGAGGAACTGGGCTTGTGCCTGTGCCACGGCTGTGGCCAGGCCTGCACGCTAGCGCGCGGCATCCACACCTGTGGCCGCTGCGGTGCGCCCATTCACCGCCGCAAGACCAATGCCATCAGCCGTGGCTGGGCCTTTCTCCTGGCAGCGCTGGTTTTCTACATCCCCGCCAACCTGTTGCCGGTGATGCACACCGAGATGCTCGGCAGTGGCAGCGAAAGCACCATTGCTGGCGGCGTGCTGGAATTCTGGGAGGCCGGGGCCTGGGACATCGCGCTGATCATCTTCATTGCCAGCGTGGGCGTCCCGGCCATCAAGTTCTTCTCGCTCGGCCTGTTGCTGTTCACCGCCCAGCGCGGCTCCACCTGGGCCTGCCGGCAGCGCTCGCAGCTGTACCGCTTCGTCGAGTTGATCGGTTACTGGTCGATGCTCGACGTGATGGTGGTGGCGCTGGTGGCGGCGCTGGTGCAATTGCGCGGGCTGGGCACCATCGAGCCGAGGGCGGGCATCCTGTTTTTCGGCATGGTGGTGGTACTGACCATGCTTTCTGCGATGAGCTTCGATCCACGCCTGATCTGGGATAGCCATGCCAATGAGGGGAGGCCGCATTGATGGGGCAACAGACTGACAGCCACGATGGCGCTGGGCAGGTTGAAATCCGCACCCGGCGCTGGAGTGTATCGCTGGTATGGATCGTGCCGATTGTGGCGATCCTGATCGGCGCCTCGCTGGTGGTGCGCAACTGGATGCAGCAGGGCCCGGTGATTGCCATCGCCTTCCACACCGGGGAAGGGCTGGTGGCACACAAGACCCAGGTCAAGTACCGCAGCGTGGTGATTGGCGAAGTGACCACGGTGGACCTGGCCGAGGACAAGAAAAGCGTGATCGCCACGGTGCAGTTGTCCAATGACGCGCGTGCCTTCGCCACCCAGGGCGCGCGTTTCTGGGTGGTGCGGCCACGTATCGGGGTAGGCGGTGTTTCCGGGGTGGACACCCTGCTTTCGGGCAGTTTCATCGGTGCGGATGCCGGCGAGTCGAAACTGCCAGCGAAGTCGTTTGTCGGCCTGGAACTGCCGCCGCCGATCACCTATGACGAAAAGGGCAAGCGCTTTGTGCTCACCGCCAGCGACCTCGGTTCGCTGGATGTCGGCTCGTCGCTGTACTACCGCAAGATCCCGGTGGGCGAGGTGGTGTCGTTCGCCCTGCAGGGCGACGGCAAGGGTGTGGAGATCGGCGTGTTCGTGCAAGCCCCCTACGACAACTTCGTCACTGCCGACACCCGCTTCTGGAACGCCAGCGGGGTCGACATGCAGATCGGCGCCAACGGCCTGAAGGTCGATACCGAGTCGCTGTCGTCCATCCTGGTGGGCGGGCTGGCCTTTGGCTCGCCCGACTTCGCCGCGCAAGCCGAGCCGGCCGCCGACCAGGCGCGCTTCCAGCTGTTTGCCGACCGCGAGACCGCCCTGGCACCGCCCAATGGCCAGGCGCAATACCTGCAGTTGCGCTTCGACCAGGCCATGCGCGGCCTGTCGGTAGGTGCGCCGGTGGAGTTCAAAGGGGTGGAATTCGGCCGGGTGACGTCGATCAAGCTGGACTACGATGCGGCCCGGCAAGCCTTCCCGGTGGTGGTCGATGCGGTGGTCTACCCGCAGCGCCTGGGGCCGGTGAACCGCAAGATGCTGGCGGTGTTCAAGCACAGCGAGGGCGACATGGACGGCGCCCGGCGCCTGATCGGCACCTTCGTCGAACATGGGCTGCGGGCCCAGGCGCGCAGCGGCAACCTGATCACCGGGCAGATGTTCATTTCCCTGGACTTCTACCCGGATGCCCCCAAGGTCGCTTTCGACAAGACCGCCGACCCGATCACCATACCGACGCTGCCAGGCGGCCTGGAACAGTTGCAGGAGCAGCTGCAACGGGTGGTGGAGCGCATCAGCAAACTGCCGTTGGAGAGCATCGCCAGCAACCTCGATGGCAGCCTGCGTGAACTGCGTGCCAGCCTCCGGCAGTTCAATGGCCAGACGTTGCCGGATGTGCAGCTGGCGCTGGACGAAATGCACAAGACCCTGCGCACGGCCAACTCGGCGATTGCCGAAGACTCGCCGCAGCGCGAACGGATGGGGGAGACCCTGGACGAACTGGAGCGCATGTCGCGTTCGCTGCGCGACCTTGCCGATTACCTGGGCCGCCACCCCGAGTCGCTGATTCGCGGTCGGCCGAAAGCGGCCGCGGGCCTTGAACCCTGAGGAGACAACCAATGCAACGACTGCGCAATGTATGTGGGGCCGGGCTGCTGGCGCTGTTGTGGGGCTGCAGCACGCCCAACAACTATCACACGCTGGTGCCGAGCGAGCCGGTGCGTGATGGCGGCCAACGCATCCAGGTCGCCAGGGTGGCGGTGCCGCCGCAAGTCGACCGCCCGCAACTGGTGGTACGGCAAGGGCAGAGCGGCCTGGCCATCCTCGAGACGGAGTAGTGGGGGGCCAACCTGGTGGACGAATTCCGCAGTGCCCTGCAAGACCAGCTGGGTGGGCCGGTGGCTGCTAGCAAGGCGCTGCTGCGGGTAGACGTGCAGCGCTTCGATACGGTGCCGGGGCGCTATGCCTCGCTGGAAGCCCTGTGGCGTCTGAGCCAGCCGGGGCAGGCCGAACTGACCTGCCGCACCTCGCTGCAGACGCCAGCGGACAATAGCATCGCCAGCCTGGTCAATGCCCACCAGGCCAACCTGCGCAAGCTGGCCGAGGCCGTGCGAAGCAGCGCCCGCCAGGGGAGTTGTAGCCAGCCGGCCTGACTGAAGCGAGGTTGAGCTTGTGCAAGCTTCTGTTTTGCTCAAGATCGGGCGGCTTGCCCGATCTGTGTGGGAGCGGGCAGGCCCGCGAACACCGGCACAGCCGGGGCCACCTATCGCGTCGCCTGCTTCGCGGCTAAATCCGCTCCTACAGGGACTGCGTTAGCCTGTCCAGGCGTGGCCTTGTGCCGCGAAAGGGGCGCAATTACCCACCGTCAGTCCGGGCCTGCACCGTTCTGCGCTTGGCTGTTGCTGACCGTCTCCTGCACCCGCTCGGCCTTGTCCAGCGGCAGGCGGTCGAATTCGCGCAGGCCATCCTTGCGGTACGGGTCGCCAATCCAGCGCGGCGCCACCACGAACTGCGGGCTTACCAGGCTTTTGCCCGGTTCGTAGCGGTCGTAGCTCAGCCCGGCGAGGTCGGACAGGGTGTGGATCAGGTGCGAGCTGCTGTAGGGCCGGTCGGCCATCGCCTGCAAGTCGCGCGGGTGTTCGGTCCGCCAGCTTGGCGAGGTCCACAGCAGGAACGGGATGGTGTACATCGGCCGGGTCGGCGCGCCTTCATTACGCCCCAGGCGGTCGTGGTTGCCGGAGCTGTACACGTCCTCGCCATGGTCGGACAGGTACAGCAGGAAACCATTGGGGGTGGTGGCCGAATAGCGCTTGATCAGGCTCGAGACCACATAGTCGTTGTAGCGCACCGCGTTGTCGTAGAAGTTGTAGGTTTCCACCTGCTCGGGTGTCAGCACGCCGGGCGCGCCCTGGCGGTCGGTGAAATGCGCGTAGTCGCCCGGGTAGCGGTAGCGGTAGTCCATGTGCGTGCCCAGCAGGTGCACGATGATGAACTTGTTCGGTGCCGGGTCCTGCAGGGCCTTGTCGAACGGCGCCAGCACCACCTCGTCGTACTGGCTGGCGTTCTGGTTACGCTGGTTGTTCAGGTAGACCGGCGCGTCCGTCTGCTGCGAGAAGGTGGTCAGCATGGTATTGCGCTTGGTCATGGTCTGCTGGTTGGTGATCCAGAAGGTCTTGTAGCCGGCCTGCTTCATCAGGTTGATCAGTGACGGATCGGTGAGGAAGCGGTCCGGGTTCTGCTCGTCGCCGAAGGTGAGGATCTGCTGCATCACTTCGATGGTGTAGGGGCGTGGCGACACCACGTTGCGGAACACCGTCAGGCCGTCGTCGCTGGCCGCCAGGGCATCGAGGTTGGGCGTGGTGTCACGGTTGTAGCCGTACAGGTGCATGTGTTCGCGGGTGGTCGATTCGCCCAGTACCAGCACCAGTGTGCGTGGCGCGGTACCGCTGCTGTCGCGCAGGTTCTGCAAGGGCGGCAGCGCGGCATTCTGGGCCAGCAGTTCCTGCATGTTGTCCAGCTGCTGGCGGTACTGGCGGTAGCCGACCAGCAATTGCCAGGGCACGGCCGGTTCCATGCGCTGCTGGACCTTTTCTGCCGCGTCGGCAAAGCTGCGCTGCTGCGTGACCATCTGCTTGTAGAACGGATACACCAGGTTGGCCAGCAGCAACAGGGCAACCACTGGCAGGCGGCTGCGCAGCGGCAGGCGCACCGGGCGCACGCGCTTCCACAGCAACACGGCGCCCAGCGTGTACAGCAGCAGTGCCAGGCCAAGCCCGACGCTGAAGTACTGGCTGAAGTACTCTCCGGCCTCGGCGGTATTGGACTCGAACATCACGAAGATCACGCTTTGCGAGAACTCCTGACGATAAATGCCGAAGTAGCTCAAGCCCACCAGCGACGCAGCCCACAGCACCACACCGATGACCGCAGCCGTGGCGCGGGTGAAGCGCGGCAGCAGCAGTACCGGGGCCAGCCACAGGCTGCTGAGGAACAGCGCGTCGCGGAAGCCGGCGAAACCGGTGGTGCCGCTGAACAGCAGCAGCGCCTGGGTCACGCCCGAGAAGTACCAGAAGAACAGCAGGAGCCAGCCCAGGCCGGCCCAGTCCACGCGCTGCGGCGCAGCAGGGGAAGGAGTGTGTGACACGGATGCCTCGTCGTACCATGGCGGCCAGCGGATCTGCCCGGCGCCGGAAAAGCCGTGACGCTAATCTGCCGCGTGTGAAAATAACGTCAATCAGGCGCTGGCCCAGGCAAGGTATGATGGGCCCAGGCAATCCGCACTGACAGGTCGAGTGAGAATGAACCGTCGCAAGAAGATCAAGCAGCTGTTGCAGGCGCATGCCAGGAAGGCCAGTGCGAAACTGGCGCCACGCAAGCCAAAGTACATTTGCAAGGCGGACCGCCTGAAGATGGAAGCCGAAGCGGTGGCGGACACCGCCACCTGACCAACCAGCACGGCCGTCAAGGCCGCGCCAGTTGCTGCGCATCAACGGCGGTAGTAACGATAATCGTCATGGTAGCGCTGGTGCATGGCCCGCTCATGGCGGCGTTCCCAGTCTCGCCGGCGTTCCCAGTCGCGGCGGTATTCCCAGTCGCGCCGGCGCTCCCAGTCACGTCGGGCCTGCTCGCGGCGCCACTGTTCGCGGCGCCAGTCGTTTCTGTGGTCATGCCAGCGGTCGTCACCATGGGCCAGCAGCGTGGCGGGCTGCGCATCGGCCACACTGGCCAACTTCGCCCAGGGGTTGCCGGCAGGCTGCAGGGGTGATTGCACCGCCGGGGCAGCCGCCACGGACGCTTTCATGGGGGTTGCCGATGCCGTGCCCACCGCCGCCAACGAGAACAGGCCGAGCAGCATCAACCTTGCGACATGTATTTTCATGAGCGAAGCCAACCTCTGAGAACAATTGAGCCATCTGGCCAGCAGGTGGTTGGCGATTCTGTTTCGCGTCCCGCTACCTTTCTGTGCCTCCCAGATAGACCGGCAAACAGAAAAAAGTTCGCTACGGCAACAACTTGTACAACTTTTGAAACAACCCGATCAGCGGTTGCTGAATTCAGGCAAACAGCGCTCGCAAGTGCATTTGGTAGCTGCCGAACGCGGCGATCGCACCAGCGACCACCTCGGCTTCTTCCTGCGCATTCAGCGATAAGCCGTCCAGCCTGGCGACGAACTGCCGCCAGGGCAGCGCCCGGCCCTGCGGATGTGGTGCCAGGTGGCGCGCGCCGAGGCCGGCGTCCAGGCCCAGGCGCTGGGCCTGCCTGAGCAGAAACGCAGCCCCAAGGTTCGACCCCTCGCTGCAGTACAACCAGCCCAGGGCCTGGGCCGGGCTGGCACAGACCTGTCGAGGGCGCGCCGGCACTGGCAGGCCCAGATCGTTGAGGTCATGCTCGACCGCGGCAGCGCGCGACAGGCGCGCCAGCCCAGGCAGCAGCAGGTTGAGTTGTTCATCGCGGTATAACGCCAGCAGACTGCCATGAAAGCGATGCTGTACCTGCAGGAAGCGACCGTAGCGTTCGCGGTTGTCGAAAGGCCTGGCGGCCATCACCCGTTGGTCGACATCGTCGTGGGCCTGGCTGCTGGCAGCCTTCAAGCGTTTGCAGCGGCCGGGTTCGGCGAGCAATAGCGGCACTGAGGCCATCGGCGTATCCATGGTGGCTGGGCAATGGGCCATGATGCTTGTCAGCCGTGGCCCTCAGCAAGCGCCACGCAACAGGTTTGAGAAAGCTGTCTGTCCAGGTGACCAGTCATTTACCATGACGCCCGCTTTGCCAATCATCGTCAAGGAAACCCGCCATGAGCACTCCGCAGTTCCGCAACCCCACCGCCGCAGACGCCGAGCGTTGCCACGCCATCGAGATCGGCGCCTATGAAGGGGACGAAGCGGCCACCCTGGAGAAGATCCGTACCCGTATCGCGCAGTACCCGCAAGGTTTCCTGGTGCTGGAGCAGGCGGGAGAGATCGTCGGTTTCATCAACAGCGGCTGCGCCCATCAGGTGGAGATGGCCGATGAAGCCTTCAAGGAACTGGTCGGGCACGACCCGCAAGCGCCGAATGTGGTGATCATGTCGGTGGTGGTCGACCCGGCGCACCAGGGCCAAGGCTACGCCAGGCGCCTGATGGACGAGTTCGTCAGGCGCATGCAGGCTGCGGGCAAGCAGAGCATCCACCTGATGTGCAAGCAGCAGCATGTGCCGCTGTACCAGAAGATGGGTTACCAGTACGTGCAGCCATCGCCGTCGGAGCACGGTGGCATGGCCTGGCATGAGATGGTGATGGCCCTCTGACAGATCCCGCAGGCGCGGCCCGGGTCGCGACAGGGCTGCCTGGCTGCCTGTCGCGACACGCGGCCAGCCGCTTTATCCGCCACTGACCAACTGGTGTGCCAGGCGATTGTGGCGTTCGAGCACCCGTGGCAGGTCGATGCTCAGCAGTTGGCCGTCCTGCACCACCACTCGGCCATTGATCACGCTGGTATGCACCTGGGTCGGGGTGCAGAACACCAGCGCCGCCAGCGGGTCATGATGGCCACCGGCATAGGCCACGTGGCCCAGGTCGAAGGCGACGAAGTCGGCGACCATGCCGGGGGCGAGGGCGCCGATGTCATTGCGGTTCAGCACCTTGGCGCCACCGAGGGTGGCGATTTCCAGCGCTTCGCGGGCGGTCATCGCGTCGGGGCCGAAGCCGACCCGTTGCAGCAGCAAGGCCTGGCGCACTTCACCGATCATGCTGGCGCCGTCGTTGGAGGCCGAACCGTCGACCCCCAGGCCTACCGGCACGCCATGGTCGCGCATCTTGCGCACCGGGGCGATGCCCGAGGCCAGGCGCATGTTCGAGCACGGGCAGTGGGCTACACCGGTGCCGGTGCGCGCGAACAGCTCGATGCCGTGCTGGTCGAGTTGCACGCAATGGGCATGCCACACATCGTGGCCGACCCAGCCGAGGTCCTCGGCGTATTCGGCCGGGGTCATGCCGAACTTCTCGCGGCTGTAGGCAATGTCGTTGACGTTCTCGGCCAGGTGGGTATGCAACGACACGCCGTACTGGCGCGCCAGCACTGCCGCTTCGCGCATCAGGTCGCGGCTGACCGAGAAGGGTGAGCATGGCGCCACCACGATGCGGCGCATCGCGCCGTGATCGGCATCGTGGTAGTCCTCGATCAGGCGCTGGGACTCCTTGAGGATGTCAGCTTCCTTCTCTACTACCGTGTCCGGTGGCAGGCCGCCCTGGCTGCGGCCCACGCTCATGCTGCCGCGCGCGGCGTGGAAGCGCATGCCGATCTCGTCGGCGGCGTGGATGCTGTCGTCGAGCTTGCAGCCGTTGGGGTAGATGTACAGGTGGTCGCTGGTGGTGGTGCAGCCGGACAGGATCAGTTCCGCCATGGCGGTCTGGGTCGACACCGCGATCATCTCGGGGGTCAGGCGCGCCCAGATCGGGTACAGGTTGGTCAGCCAGTTGAACAGTTCGCCGTCCTGGGCTGCCGGCACCACGCGGGTGAGGCTCTGGTACATGTGGTGGTGGGTGTTGACCAGGCCAGGGATGACCACTTTGCCGGCCATGTCCAGCACCACGTCGGCGTGCTCGGGGAGGGTGTCGCTGGGACCGACCTGGCGGATCAGGTTGTCTTCGATGAACAGGCCGCCGTTGCTGATTTCGCGGCGTTGGCCGTCCATGGTGACCAGCAGGGCGGCGTTTTTTACCAATAGCGTCTTGGGCATAGCATGTGCCTGCGCAATACCCAGCGACGATTGTCGCTGTCGTAGGCGCTGCGACATGTAACCAGAGTCCGGCAGGATTGTATACACCTCGGGTGTTCGAACCAGCCACAATCCGGGTGGGCGCAGTTGAACCCGTTCCCACCCGGATCGCGCAAGCGCGCCCGTTACTCGGCCATCTGCAGCTCCGGTAGCTTCACCCGGAACGCCCGCGTAAGCCCGAGCAGCACCACCAGGCCCAGGCCCATCCAGCACAGGCCGATGCTGAACGACAGACGGGTCAGGCTGCTCCACAGCCACAGCGTACTGAGAAAGCCCAGGCCAGGTACGACGCCATACAGCAGGTAGTTGCCGGCCCCCCGCAAGCGGTGGTCGACCAGGTAGTGCTTGACCACTGCCAGGTTCACCGCCGAGAAGGCGAACAACGCGCCAAAGCTGATCATGTTGGCCACGGTGTCGAGGGTGATCACCAGGGCGACCAGCGACAGCAGGCTGACCACCACGATGGCCACCGCCGGTACGCGCTTTTTCGTCGCCAGCTGGCCGAACGCCCGGGGCAGTGCACCGTCGCGGCCCATGGCGAACAGCACCCGCGACACGCTGGCCTGGGACACCATGGCCGAGGCGAAGCAACCGGCCACGTAGGTGGCGGTAAAGGCGGTCACCAGCAGCTCACCGCCCACCCGCCGCATCACGTCCACCGAGGCCGAATCGGGGTCGACGAAGCTGCCCCAGTCGGGGAACACCATCTGCGCGCAGTACGACACCACCAGGAACAGCAGGCCACCGATCAGCGACACCGCCAGAATGGCCATGGGAATGCGGTAGGTCGGGTTGCTGGTTTCCTCGGCCATGGTCGACACCGCATCGAAGCCGAGAAACGACAGGCACAGCACGGCGGCGCCGGTCATGATCAATGGCACGCTGAAGCCCTCGTGATGGAAGGGCGCCAGCAGCGATGGCGGTGCGGCCTGGCTGCCGAGGTTGCGTATCGACAGGGCGACGAACACGACGATGAACACCAGTTGCAGCAGCACCAGAAGCCAGTTGACCCGGGTGATGGATTCAATGCCGATCAAGTTGAGGAAGGTGACCAGGGCAATCGAGCCCAGCACCCAGACCCAGGCGGGAATGGCCGGAAAGTATTCCGCCATGTAGATGCCGATCAGCAGGTAGCTGAGCAACGGCAGGAAAATGTAGTCGAGCAGTAGCGTCCAGCCGGTAATGAAGCCGATGTGGCTGCCGAACGCCTTGCGCGTGTAGGTATACACCGACCCTGAGTAGGGGTGGGCCTGGACCATGCGCCCATAGCTGTAGGCGGTCAGCAGCATGGCGGCGAGGGTCAGCAGGTAGGCGGTGGGCAGGTGCCCCTTGGTCATCTGGGTAACCAGCCCGTAGGTGGTGAACACGGCCAGCGGCACCATGTAGGCCAGGCCGAACAGGACCAGGGCGGTCATGCCCATGGAGGTGCGGAAGCGCCCGGTGGGGGCAGGGGACGAGGCATGCGCGGCGGGGGAATGGGCTGTACTTGTTGTTGTATGCATTGCTAACTCCTGGAAAGGGATGCAGGACACCGCAGCAGGCGAGGGGGCTCGCTGCCGGTGGGCGTTGTGCAAGGAGGTCGAGCGCGGGGCTCGCAGCGTGGGGCGGATTGATGCTCCCACACCCCGCAGGTACCCGGAATCACCCTTTGGGGTGAGCCGGGCGAGGCGCGCAGGCGCTCACCCCAAAGGGTGATTCCGATGCCGGCGGCGGCATGGGAGTATCTGGCCAACAACGCACCGCACCGTGGCGGTGCCCTACTCGATATGGCAGGCCTACCGTGACCCATCGATTGCTTACACAACAGTGGTTCGAGCACCAGGCCAAGGTCACCGAGGCCGTCGGCCGCCCGGGCTTTGCTGCCACCTTGTTCGCCGCACTGGGCGTGATCCATCCGATCCAGGCGACCACGGTGTATCTCTACCCGCACCACGGCATGCCCAGCGCATTGTTCGAGCAGGACGACAACGCGCCCTGGCTGCCCGAAGGCAATGTCAGCCGCTACCTGTCGGGCTTCTACCTGCTCGACCCGTTCTACGGTGCTTGCGTGGAGCAGGTCGAATCCGGCTGCTACGGCCTGTTCGAGGTGGCGCCGGACCATTTCGAGGTGAGCGAGTACTACCAGTCGTTCTACCGTCATTCGCACCTGCAGGATGAACTGAACTACATCCTGCAGCTGCTGCCCGGGCACAGCCTGGCCGTGTCGCTGGCTTTCACCGACAAGCTCGATGGGCACAGCCGCGCGCTGTTCGGCGGCATCACGCCCTGGGTGCTGGCGGTACTCGGCCGGCACTTCGCCGGGCTCGACAGCCGTGCCGGGCGCTTCGAAAACGTGCTCGAACAGCGCATCCATGCGGCCCTGAACAATTTCGGCAGCTCATTGCTCACCGAGCGCGAGTGCCGTATCGCGCAGCTGATCCTGCGTGGCCACTCCACCCGATCGCTGGCCGAGCGCCTGGGCGTGTCGGAAGACACCATCAAGTCGCACCGCAAGAACGTCTACGCCAAGCTCGACATCGGCACCCAGTCCGAGCTGTTCTCCCTGTTCATCGACGCCCTGGCCAATGCCCAGGGCGTGCTGGGCAAGGACCCGCTGGAAAGCTACATGGGCAAGCTGCGCTGAGCGCCGGCAGCCCTGCACCCCCACCGCAAAGGAAAACCAACAATGAATGCGCCTTTCGCCCCGCAACGCCAGACCCGCGACTACCAGGCCGCCGATGCCGCGCACCACATCCATGCCTTCCTCGACCAGAAGGCGCTGAACGCCGAAGGGCCGCGGGTGATCGTCGGCGGTGAACGCCTGCACCTGTGGGACAGCGAGGGCAAGCGCTACCTCGATGGCATGTCCGGCCTGTGGTGCACCCAGCTCGGCTATGGCCGTCGCGACCTGACCGCCGCCGCTGCCACGCAGATGGACCAGCTGGCCTACTACAACATGTTCTTCCACACCACCCACCCGGCGGTGATCGAACTGTCCGAGCTGTTGTTCAGCCTGCTGCCGGCGCACTACAGCCACGCGATCTACACCAACTCCGGCTCCGAAGCCAACGAGGTGCTGATCCGCACCGTGCGCCGCTATTGGCAGGTGGTCGGCCAGCCGGCCAAGAAGATCATGATCGGCCGCTGGAACGGCTACCACGGCTCGACCCTGGCCGCCACGGCGCTGGGCGGCATGAAGTTCATGCACGACATGGGCGGGCTGATCCCGGACGTGGCACACATCGACGAACCGTACTGGTATGCCGAGGGCGGCGACCTGAGCCCGGCCGAGTTCGGCCGCCGCTGTGCCTTGCAGCTGGAAGAAAAAATCCTCGAACTGGGTGCCGACAACGTTGCCGGTTTCATTGCCGAACCGTTCCAGGGCGCCGGCGGCATGATTTTCCCGCCGGAAAGCTACTGGCCCGAGATCCAGCGTATCTGCCGCCAGTACGATGTGCTGTTGTGTGCGGATGAAGTGATTGGCGGCTTTGGCCGCACCGGCGAATGGTTTGCCCATGAATATTTCGGCTTCCAGCCCGACACCCTGTCGATCGCCAAGGGCCTGACCAGTGGCTACGTGCCCATGGGTGGCCTGGTGCTGAGCAAGCGCATTGCCGAAGCGCTGGTGGAGCGGGGCGGGGTGTTTGCCCATGGCCTGACCTATTCCGGCCACCCGGTGGCGGCAGCGGTGGCCATCGCCAACCTGAAAGCGCTGCGTGACGAAGGCATCGTGCGCCAGGTCCGGGACGACACCGGGCCGTACCTGCAGCGCATCCTGCGCGAGGTGTTCGCCGACCACCCGTTGATCGGCCAGGTGCAGGGCGCCGGCCTGGTGGCGGCGTTGCAGTTCGCCGAGCACAAGCCAACGCGCAAGCGCTTTGCCAACGAGAACGACCTGGCCTGGCAATGCCGCACCTTCGGTTTCGAGGAGGGGGTGATCATTCGCTCGACCCTGGGCCGGATGATCATGGCCCCGGCCCTGGTCGCCAACCACAGCGAGCTGGATGAACTGGTGGAAAAGACCCGCATCGCCGTGGACCGCACGGCGCGCCTGGTCGGCAAGTTCTGAACCGCTGCTAAGGGCGCCACATTTCCCTGTGGGAGCGGGCGAGCCCGCGAACACCGGCGAAGCCGGTGCCATTCACCGCAGTGCCTGATTCGCGGGCACGCCCGCGCCCACAGAAATTGCGTAGCCCTGCTGAAAACGCTGCTACAACCGTTACCAGGAGTACCAATGTACACCCTCGAATTCTGGCAACAACGCGCCTCGGCCCTGTATCTCCCGGCCCAGGCGCTGATCGACGGCAGGCCGGTCAACGCGCAGGACGGCGCCACCTTTGCCGCCATCAACCCCGCCAGCAATGGCGTGCTGGCCCAGGTTGCCGCCTGCGGTCAGGCCGAAGTGGACCTGGCCGTCGCCAGCGCCCGCCGCGCCTTCGAACACGGCCCGTGGCCGCGCATGGCTCCGGTCGAGCGCAAGAAGGTCCTGCTGCGCCTGGCCGAGCTGATCATGGCCCAGCGTGAAGAGCTGGCCCTGCTGGACTCGCTGAACATGGGGAAGCCGGTCATGGACGCCTACCACATCGACGTGCCGGGCTCGGCGCAGGTGTTCGCCTGGTACGGCGAGGCACTGGACAAGCTGTACGACCAGGTGGCACCCACCGCACCCAACGCGCTGGCCACCATTACCCGTGAGGCCCTGGGCGTTGTCGCCGCGGTCGTGCCGTGGAACTTCCCGCTCGACATGGCTGCGTGGAAGCTCGCCCCGGCGCTCGCCGCTGGCAACAGCGTGGTACTCAAGCCCGCAGAGCAGTCACCGTTCTCGGCCCTGCGCCTGGGCGAGCTGGCGTTGCAGGCCGGCCTGCCGGAAGGCGTGCTGAACGTGCTGCCGGGCCTGGGCGAGCAGGCCGGGCGGGCACTGGGCCTGCACCCGGACGTGGATTGCCTGGTGTTCACCGGCTCGACCCAGGTGGGCAAGTACTTCATGCAGTATTCGGCGCAGTCCAACCTCAAGCAGGTGTGGCTGGAGTGCGGCGGCAAGAGCCCCAACCTGGTGTTTGAAAACTGCCAGGACCTGGACCTGGCTGCGGAAAAGGCCGCGTTCGGCATCTTCTTCAACCAGGGCGAGGTGTGTTCGGCCAACTCGCGGCTGTATGTGCAGCGCTCCATCCATGACGCGTTCATCGAACGCCTGCAGGCCAAGGCGCGCCAGTGGCTGCCGGGTAATCCGCTGGACCCGGCGAGCCGGGCCGGTGCGATTGTCGATGCGCAGCAGACTGGCCGGATCGAGGCGGCCATTGCCCGGGCAGGGCAGGAGGGGGCACGGCGGGTGTGTGGTGGCCGACGCCTGACCATCGACGGATCGGACAATTACATCGAGCCGACCATTTTCGCCGATGTCGAGGGCCACATGAGCCTGGCACGGGAGGAGGTATTCGGGCCGGTGCTGGCGGTCAGCGTGTTCGACACTGAGGAACAGGCCGTGCGCCTGGCCAATGACAGCATTTACGGCCTGGCGGCGTCGCTGTGGAGCGATGACTTCAACCAGGTCCACCGCGTGGCGCGGGCGCTGAAGGCCGGCACGGTGTCGGTGAACACGGTCGATGCGCTGGACGTGGCGGTGCCGTTCGGCGGTGGCAAGCAGTCCGGGTTTGGTCGCGACCTGTCGCTGCATTCGTTCGACAAATATTCGCAGCTCAAGACCACCTGGTACCAGCTGCGCGCCTGATGTCAGCAGGCCGATCGGGGCTGCCTTGCGGCTCTCCCCCGGCATGCCCGCTGCCACAGGTGCTGCGCCGGTTGTAGGAGCGGCATTCAGCCGCGATCACCGGCACAGCCGGTGCCATCCACCACGTCGCCAGCATCGCGGATAAATCCGCTCCTACAGGTGTGAACCGCGCTGGCTTCGGGTTGACGCCGTACCTGTAGGAGCGGCATTCAGCCGCGATCACCGGCACAGCCGGTGCCATTCACCGCGTCGCCGGCATCGCGGATAAATCCGCTTCTACATTCAGGCCCTGGCTGGTTTGCTGGGCGATCAATGCCAGGCAGCGCTGCACGATCGGGCTCACGTCGCCCTTGCGCCGGCTGAGGATGATCGGGCTGACGGCGCCGCTGTCGAGCAGGGCGACGTATTCGATATCGGTGCGGTGCTGTTGTTGCACCGAGGCCGGCACCAAGGTCACGCCCACGCCGACAGCCACCAGGCCAATGGCGGTCTGCAGCTCGTTGGCCCACTGGCTGACGCGGATGCTCATGCCGTGCTGGGCGAATAGCGCCAGCACATGGTCGGCATAGCTGGGCCGGGGGTTGGCCGGGTAGAGGATGAACGCCTCGCCCGCCAGTTCGGCAAGGCTCAGCGGCGCGCCCGCCAGCGGGTGGCCCTTGGGCAGCACGGCCACCAGCGGGTCTTCGCACAGCACCTGCTGCTGGATCGCCGGGTCATCGATGCGAATGCGCCCGAAGGCAATGTCGATGCGCCCGCTTTTCAGCGCTTCCACCTGCTGCAAGGTGGTCATCTCGTTCAGGCCCAGCTCCAGCTCGCTGTCCTGGCGCAGTTCGCGGATCAGCTCGGGCAACACCGTATACAGGGTCGAGGGGGCGAAACCGATACCCAGCCATTGGCGCTGGCCCAGGCCGATGCGGCGAGTGTTGTCGCTGATGGCCTGCAGCTGCTGCAGCACGGTGCAGCTCTGTTCGTAGAAGTAGCGGCCGGCCTCGGTCAGCCGCAGCGGGCGTTCACGCGCCACCAGCAACGTGCCCAGTTCGTCCTCGAGCTGGCTGATCTGCCGGCTCAGCGGTGGCTGGGCAATGTGCAGCAGCTCGGCGGCACGGGTGAAATTCAGGGTCTCGGCCAGAACCTTGAAGTAACGCAGGTGGCGCAGCTCCATCAGACCTCCAGGGTATGGTGGGAGATTCATTCGATATTGGACGGCCATCAGGGTCTCGCGCAATCCTTGAACCATCAAGTAAATGCACCATTCGGGCCTGCGGCTGGCAGCCCGATATAACGGGACCTGGCAACAATGACAAGCGCGCTGATTGAACGTATGGAAGCCATTATCGTCGACCTGCCGACCATTCGCCCGCACAAGCTGGCGATGCACACCATGCAGCAGCAGACCCTGGTGGTATTGCGGGTGCGCTGCAGCGATGGCGTCGAAGGCATTGGCGAGGCCACTACCATCGGTGGCCTGGCCTACGGCTACGAAAGCCCGGAGGGCATCAAGGCCAATGTCGATGCGCACCTGGCGCCGGCGCTGGTCGGCCTGCCGGCAGACAACATCAATGCCGCCATGCTCAAGCTGGACAAGCTGGCCAAGGGCAACACGTTCGCCAAGTCGGGCATCGAGAGCGCCTTGCTCGATGCCCAGGGCAAGCGCCTCGGCCTGCCGGTCAGCGAACTGCTCGGCGGCCGCGTGCGCGACAGCCTGGAAGTGGCCTGGACCCTGGCCAGCGGCGATACCGCCCGCGATATCGCCGAAGCCCGGCACATGCTGGAAAGCCGCCGGCACCGGGTGTTCAAGCTGAAGATCGGCGCCAACCCGCTGGTGCAGGACCTCAAGCATGTGCTGGCGATCAAGCGCGAACTGGGCGACAGCGCCAGCGTGCGGGTCGACGTCAACCAGTATTGGGACGAGTCCCAGGCCATCCGTGCCTGCCAGGTGCTCGGCGACAACGGCATCGACCTGATCGAGCAACCGATTTCACGAAGCAACCGCAGCGGCCAGGTGCGCCTGAACCAGCGCAGCCCGGCGCCGATCATGGCCGACGAATCGATCGAAAGTGTCGAAGACGCCTTCAGCCTGGCCGCCGACGGCGCGGCCAGCATCTTTGCCCTGAAAATCGCCAAGAACGGCGGCCCGCGCGCCGTGCTGCGCACCGCGCAAATCGCCGAGGCCGCCGGTATCGCCCTGTACGGCGGGACCATGCTCGAAGGCTCGATCGGCACCCTGGCTTCGGCCCATGCCTTCCTTACCCTGCGCCAGCTGACCTGGGGTACCGAACTGTTCGGGCCGCTGCTGCTCACCGAAGAGATCG
>Ga0209370_1000266_pt1 | contig 90796 bp, 82 predicted proteins | sample AgamicAtPrz_FD_187164 | JGI IMG/M metagenome (GOLD analysis project Ga0209370, IMG submission 187164) | Agave microbial communities from Guanajuato, Mexico - At.P.rz (SPAdes) (version 2) | ecosystem: Host-associated > Plants > Phyllosphere > Phylloplane/Leaf | place: Guanajuato, Mexico...
AGGTCTTCAATCGCGTACTCGGCGATAACAAAAATCAGCTGTTTGTCACGCGCGAAGAAGATGCCCCAACGGCTGAAGAACAGCTGCTGGCACCGTGCGCGGGCGAGCGAACGGAAGAGGGGATGCGCGCTAACATCCGCGTCGCCGTGCAGTACATCGAAGCGTGGATCTCAGGCAACGGCTGCGTGCCTATCTACGGCCTGATGGAAGATGCGGCGACGGCAGAGATCTCCCGCACCTCTATCTGGCAATGGATCCACCATCAAAAAACGCTCAGCAACGGCAAACCGGTCACCAAAGCCCTGTTCCGTCAGATGCTGGCCGAAGAGATGCGGGTCATCCAGGACGAACTGGGCGAGCACCGCTTCAGCAGCGGGCGCTTTGACGACGCTGCGCGCCTGATGGAGCAAATCACCACCTCAGATGACTTAATCGACTTCCTGACCCTGCCGGGCTACCGCTTCCTGGCGTAATTCACCACATAACAATATGGAGCATCTGCACATGAAAACCCGTACCCAACAAATCGAAGAATTACAGAAAGAGTGGACTCAACCGCGCTGGGAAGGCATCCGTCGCCCGTACAGCGCAGAGGAAGTGGTGAAGTTACGCGGCTCGGTAAACCCGGAATGTACGCTGGCGCAGAATGGCGCGGCGAAAATGTGGGATCTGCTGCACGGGGGATCTAAAAAAGGTTATATCAACAGCCTCGGTGCACTGACCGGCGGTCAGGCATTGCAGCAGGCGAAGGCCGGCATAGAAGCCATCTACCTTTCCGGCTGGCAGGTCGCGGCGGACGCCAACCTGGCCTCGAGCATGTATCCGGATCAATCTCTTTATCCGGCCAACTCGGTACCGTCGGTGGTGGATCGGATCAACAATACCTTCCGCCGCGCGGATCAGATCCAGTGGGCCGCAGGCATTGAGCCCAACGATCCGCGTTTTATTGATTACTTCCTGCCGATCGTGGCGGATGCGGAAGCGGGTTTCGGCGGCGTGCTTAACGCCTTTGAACTGATGAAATCGATGATTGAGGCCGGTGCAGCGGCCGTTCACTTCGAAGATCAGCTGGCGTCGGTGAAGAAGTGCGGGCATATGGGCGGAAAAGTTCTCGTCCCGACCCAAGAAGCGATTCAGAAGCTGGTTGCCGCGCGTCTGGCTGCTGACGTGCTCGGCGTGCCGACGCTGGTGATTGCCCGTACCGATGCGGATGCGGCGGACCTGATCACCTCTGACTGCGATCCGTACGACAGCGAATTTATTACCGGCGAGCGCACCAGCGAGGGGTTCTATCGCACGCATGCCGGTATCGAACAGGCCATCAGCCGCGGTCTGGCCTATGCCCCTTACGCCGACCTGGTCTGGTGTGAAACCTCCACGCCGGATCTGGCGCTGGCGAAGCGTTTTGCCGATGCGATTCATGCGAAATATCCGGGCAAGCTGCTGGCCTATAACTGTTCGCCGTCCTTCAACTGGCAAAAAAATCTGGACGACACGACCATTGCCAGCTTCCAGCAGCAGCTCTCCGACATGGGCTACAAGTACCAGTTCATCACCCTGGCGGGCATCCACAGCATGTGGTTCAACATGTTCGACCTGGCGCACGCCTACGCGCAGGGCGAAGGCATGAAGCACTACGTTGAAAAGGTACAGCAGCCAGAATTTGCAGCAGGAAAAGAGGGCTATACCTTTGTTTCTCACCAGCAGGAAGTGGGAACCGGCTACTTCGACAATGTGACCACGATTATTCAGGGCGGCACTTCCTCCGTCACGGCATTAACGGGTTCAACCGAAGAAGCACAGTTCTAATTTTTTCCCCCTCTCCCCTTTGGGGAGAGGGTCGGGGTGAGGGGGAATCTATGTCGCGTGGTCTGGAATTACTGATTGCCCAAACCATTCTTCAGGGCTTTGACGCCCAGTATGGCCGTTTTCTGGAAGTGACCTCCGGCGCACAGCAGCGCTTTGAGCACGCCGACTGGCATGCGGTTCAGCAGGCCATGAAGCAGCGTATCCATCTTTATGACCACCACGTAGGCCTGGTGGTGGAGCAGCTGCGCTGTATTACCGACGGTAAAAGTCCGGATGCGGCATTTTTACTGCGCGTGAAAGAACATTACACCCATCTGTTACCCGACTACCCTCGCTTCGAGATTGCGGAGAGCTTTTTCAACTCCGTCTATTGCCGGTTATTTGACCACCGCTCATTATCTCCTGAGCGGTTATTTATCTTCAGCTCCCAGCCTGAGCGCCGCTTCCGTACCATTCCGCGTCCGCTGGCGAAAGATTTCTTTCCCGATCGCGCGTGGGAAAAGCTCCTGCATCGCATCTTAACGGATTTGCCGCTGCGCCTGCCGTGGGAGAACAAACTCCGGGATATCGGCTATATCCATGCGCATCTCCGTGAAACCTACGGCGAGGAGGTGCTCAGCCGCAGCCATGTGCAGGTGGCTAACGAGCTGTTCTACCGGAATAAGGCTGCCTGGCTGGTGGGCAAACTGATTACGCCGACGGCCATTGTGCCGTTTCTGCTGCCCATTCACCGTACCGACGACGGCGAACTGTTTGTCGATACCTGCCTGACCACCAGCGCCGAGGCCAGCATCGTTTTTGGTTTCGCCCGCTCCTATTTCATGGTTTATGCTCCGCTGCCGGCCGCCCTGGTGGAGTGGCTACGCGAGATCCTGCCGGGCAAAACCACCGCCGAACTGTACATGGCGATTGGCTGTCAGAAGCATGCCAAAACGGAAAGTTATCGGGAGTATCTGCGCTATGTCACCGCGGCGGATGAGCAGTTTATCGAAGCGCCAGGCATCCGCGGCATGGTGATGCTGGTCTTCACGCTGCCGGGTTTCGATCGGGTGTTTAAGGTGATTAAGGATAATTTCGCCCCGCAGAAAGAGATGACCGCCGCCCACGTCCGCGCCTGCTATCAGCTGGTAAAAGAGCACGATCGCGTCGGGCGAATGGCCGATACCCAGGAGTTTGAAAACTTTGTGCTGGATAAGCAGCAGATCGATCCGGCGCTCATGTCGCTGTTAATGCAGGAAGCGCCAACGAAAATCACCGATCTGGGCGATAAAATAGCGATTAGCCATCTCTACATTGAGCGCCGTATGGTGCCGCTCAACATCTGGCTGGAACAGTCAGAGGGCCAGGCTTTGCGTGATGCCATCGAAGAGTACGGCAACGCCATCCGCCAGCTCGCCGCCGCCAATATTTTTCCCGGCGATATGCTGTTTAAAAACTTCGGCGTCACCCGTCACGGGCGGGTGGTGTTCTACGATTACGATGAAATTTGTTACATGACCGAGGTAAACTTCCGCGACATACCGCCGCCGCGCTATCCGGAAGACGAGCTGTCCAGCGAGCCGTGGTACAGCGTTTCGCCGGGCGATGTGTTTCCGGAGGAGTTTCGCCACTGGCTGTGTGCGGACCCACGCATCGGGCCGTTATTTGAAGAGATGCATGAAGATCTGTTCCACGCCAGCTACTGGCGCGGGCTACAAACGCGGATCAAAAATGGACATGTGGAAGATGTTTACGCTTACCGCCGCAAGCAGCGGTTTTGTGTGCGGTTTAACGAATACCACCATACGCCAGCGTCACCTCTTTCGCGGCCTTAATCACCAGCGCACCTAGCTCGGTGACGCGATCGTCGGTCATGCGCGAAATCGGCCCGGAAATCGAGATAGCGGCGAACGGCTCGCGGTGCTCGTCGAAAATACAGGACGCGAGGCAGCGCAGGCCAAGGGCATGTTCTTCGTCATCAAACGAATAGCCGCGCTTGCGGGTCAACGCCAGATCTTCTTTCAGATGCACCGGCGACACCAGGGTGGCGTGGGTGTAGGCGTGCAGCCCTTTACGGTGCAGCAGCCCGGTCACCTGCTCTTCGCTCAGCTGCGACAGAAACGCTTTACCCGCCCCGGAGGCATGCATCGGCAGCTTGCCGCCAATCGGTGCGGACATGCGCATCAGCTGCGTACACTGCACCTGGTCGATAATAATGGCCTGATGATCGCTCTGGTCCAGCACCGCAAGGTTGACCGTCTCGCCGGACTCTTCCATCAGCTTGCGCAGGATCGGGTGAACAATCGCCAGCAGGTTGCGGCTTTGCAGAAAACTGCTGCCGACAATAAACGCATGCGCGCCCACTGCCCAGTGTCCCAGCTCGCCCACCTGACGCACAAAACCCAGCTGCTGCATGGTCGTCAACAGACGGTGGGTAGTGGAGTTCGGTAATCCCGCCTGTTGCGCCAGCTCCGTCAGGGCCACGCTACCATGCGATTCGGCTATCCATTCCAGCAGCTTCAGGCCGCGCGTCAGGGACTGAACCTGTCCGCCGGGCTGTGCGGCAGGGTTGGCAGCAGGTTTTCTGCCGCGTTTAGCGGGAACGGTCGTAACCATGACGAACTCCTTTTTCTGTATCGTGGAAATCATTTTCGTTTTATTTGGTGAATTTGCAACCGCTTTCCTGACTGATCGGAGGAGTGATGGTGAACATGTCTCATGTTCCCGCCGTGTGGCTTTTCGGCCCTGCGAGATTATGCCAGTATGGAACGCAGCCTTTTGGCCATGTTGAGCGTTGTCGGGAGCAAGTGTGAGCAGCAAAGTAGAGCAACTGCGTGCGCAGTTAAATGAACGAATTCTGGTGCTGGACGGCGGCATGGGCACCATGATCCAGGGCTATCGTCTGAGCGAAGACGATTTCCGCGGTGAGCGCTTTGCCGACTGGCCTTGTGACCTGAAAGGAAACAATGACCTGCTGGTGTTGAGCAAACCGTCCGTCATCCGGGATATCCACACCGCCTACTTTGAAGCGGGTGCGGATATTGTAGAAACCAACACCTTCAACTCGACAACCATCGCCATGGCGGATTACCAGATGGAATCCCTGTCGGCAGAGATCAACTTTGAAGCCGCGAAGCTGGCGCGCGCCTGCGCCGACGAGTGGACGGCCCGCACGCCGGATAAACCGCGCTACGTTGCCGGGGTGCTTGGCCCGACGAACCGCACCGCGTCAATTTCACCGGACGTCAACGATCCGGCGTTTCGTAACATCATCTTCGACCAGCTGGTGGCCGCCTATCGTGAGTCCACTAAAGCGCTGGTGGAAGGCGGTTCCGACCTGATCCTGATTGAAACCGTATTCGACACCCTCAATGCCAAAGCCGCGATTTACGCGGTGAAAGAGGAGTTCGAGGCGCTGGGCATTGACCTGCCGATCATGATTTCCGGCACCATCACCGACGCCTCGGGGCGCACGCTTTCCGGCCAGACCACCGAAGCCTTCTATAACTCGCTGCGCCACGCTGAAGCCCTCTCCTTCGGCCTGAACTGCGCGCTGGGGCCGGACGAGCTGCGCCAGTACGTGCAGGAGCTTTCGCGCATCGCCGAATGCTACGTCACCGCCCACCCGAACGCCGGTCTGCCGAACGCGTTTGGCGAATACGATCTGGATGCCGACACCATGGCGGCGCAAATCCGCGAGTGGGCCGAGTCTGGCTTCCTCAACATCGTCGGCGGCTGCTGCGGCACCACGCCGGAGCACATCGCCGCCATGAGCCGCGCCGTGGACGGGCTGCCGCCGCGCAAGCTGCCCGAGCTTCCGGTTGCCTGTCGCCTTTCCGGCCTTGAGCCGTTGAACATCGGCGACGACAGCCTGTTTGTGAACGTGGGTGAACGTACGAACGTCACCGGTTCCGCAAAGTTTAAGCGCCTGATCAAAGAAGAGAAGTACAGCGAAGCGCTGGACGTCGCCCGTCAGCAGGTCGAGAGCGGCGCACAGATTATTGATATCAACATGGACGAGGGGATGCTCGACGCCGAAGCGGCGATGGTGCGTTTTCTCAACCTGATTGCCGGTGAGCCGGACATTGCCCGCGTGCCAATCATGATTGACTCCTCCAAATGGGACGTCATCGAAAAGGGGCTGAAATGCATTCAGGGTAAAGGCATCGTCAACTCCATTTCGATGAAGGAGGGGGTCGATACTTTTATTCACCACGCGAAGCTGGTGCGCCGCTACGGGGCCGCCGTGGTGGTGATGGCCTTCGATGAAGTGGGCCAGGCCGATACCCGCGAGCGCAAAATTGAGATATGCCGCCGCGCCTACAAGATTTTGACCGAAGAGGTGGGCTTCCCGCCGGAAGACATCATTTTCGACCCGAACATCTTCGCCGTCGCGACCGGCATTGAAGAGCACAACAATTACGCCCAGGACTTTATCGGCGCGTGTGAAGACATTAAACGCGAGCTGCCGCATGCGCTGATCTCCGGTGGCGTGTCGAACGTCTCGTTCTCGTTCCGTGGTAACGACCCGGTACGTGAGGCGATCCACGCCGTGTTCCTCTACTACGCCATCCGCAACGGAATGGACATGGGGATCGTTAACGCGGGCCAGCTGGCGATTTACGACGATCTGCCTGCCGAGCTGCGCGACGCCGTCGAGGACGTGATCCTTAACCGCCGCGACGACGCCACCGAACGCATGCTGGACCTGGCGGAGAAATATCGCGGCAGCAAGTCGGATGAATCGGCCACCGTTCAGCAGGCCGAGTGGCGCGCCTGGGACGTGAAAAAGCGTCTGGAATACTCGCTGGTGAAAGGGATTACCGAGTTCATCGAGCAGGATACCGAGGAAGCGCGTCAGCAGGCAGCCCGCCCGATTGAGGTCATTGAAGGGCCACTGATGGACGGCATGAACGTGGTCGGCGATCTGTTCGGCGAGGGCAAGATGTTCCTGCCGCAGGTGGTGAAATCCGCCCGCGTCATGAAGCAGGCTGTGGCTTATCTTGAACCCTTCATCGAAGCCAGCAAAGAGAAGGGCTCCAGTAACGGTAAAATGGTTATCGCCACCGTGAAGGGCGACGTGCACGACATCGGCAAAAACATTGTTGGCGTGGTGTTGCAGTGTAATAACTACGAGATTATTGACCTCGGCGTGATGGTTCCGGCGGATAAAATCCTCAAGACCGCACGCGAAGTCAACGCTGACCTGATTGGTCTTTCAGGGCTGATCACGCCGTCACTGGACGAAATGGTCAACGTGGCGAAAGAGATGGAGCGTCAGGGCTTCACCATTCCGCTGCTGATTGGCGGGGCCACCACCTCGAAAGCCCACACGGCGGTGAAAATCGAGCAAAACTACAGCGGGCCGACGGTGTATGTCCAAAACGCCTCGCGCACCGTGGGAGTGGTCTCCGCGCTGCTTTCCGATACCCAGCGGGATGAGTTTGTCGCCCGCACCCGCAAAGAGTACGAAACCGTCCGCATTCAGCACGGCCGTAAGAAACCGCGCACGCCGCCGGTGACGCTCGCCGCCGCGCGCGATAACGACCTGGCCTTCGACTGGGCAAGCTATACGCCGCCGGTCGCGCACCGTCTGGGCGTGCAGGAGGTGGGCGCCAGCATTGAGACGCTGCGCAACTACATCGACTGGACGCCGTTCTTTATGACCTGGTCGCTGGCGGGCAAATATCCGCGCATCCTGGAAGACGAGGTGGTAGGCGAAGAGGCGAAACGCCTGTTTAAAGATGCCAACGACATGCTCGACAGGCTGAGCGCAGAGAAAGCCCTCAATCCGCGCGGCGTGGTGGGCCTGTTCCCGGCAAACCGCGTGGGCGACGACGTGGAAATCTATCGCGATGAAACCCGCACCCACGTGCTGGCCGTGAGCCATCACCTGCGCCAGCAAACGGAGAAAGTGGGCTTTGCCAACTACTGCCTGGCGGATTTTGTTGCGCCAAAGCTGAGCGGGAAAGCCGACTATATCGGCGCGTTTGCCGTCACCGGGGGTCTGGAAGAAGATGCGCTGGCGGATGCGTTCGACGCACAGCATGATGATTACAACAAAATCATGGTGAAAGCGATTGCCGACCGTCTGGCGGAAGCCTTTGCTGAATACCTGCACGAACGCGTACGTAAGGTGTACTGGGGCTACGCGGCGAATGAGAACCTCAGCAACGAGGAGCTGATCCGCGAAAACTACCAGGGCATTCGTCCGGCACCGGGGTATCCGGCCTGTCCGGAACATACCGAGAAGGGCACTATCTGGAAACTGCTGGACGTAGAAGCGCATACGGGCATGAAGCTCACCGAGTCATTTGCCATGTGGCCGGGCGCGTCCGTTTCCGGATGGTACTTCAGCCACCCGGACAGCAAGTACTTCGCCGTGGCGCAGCTTCAGCGCGATCAGATTGAAGATTACGCCCAGCGTAAAGGCATGAGCATTTCAGAAGTAGAACGCTGGCTGGCACCGAATTTAGGCTACGACGCAGACTAACGTCACTTTTCCTTACAACAAACAGGGCACCTCCAGGGTGCCCTGTCTCTTTCTTACGTTTAAACCCTTATACTGGATGAAGGTTCTTACCACATTGCCCGGTGGCGCTGCGCTGACCGGGCCTACGCGTAGGCCGGATAAGGCGTAGCCGCCATCCGGCAAGACAACGCGCAACAAACCTCAGGAAAACAGATAACGATAAGGAGGAAAACCGACCGTGTTGACGTTGTTACACCTGCTCTCCGCAGTCGCACTGCTGGTATGGGGCACCCATATCGTTCGTACCGGCGTAATGCGCGTGTTTGGCGCACGTTTACGTACCGTTCTCAGCGGCAGCGTTGAGAAGAAGCCGCTCGCCTTCTGCGCGGGTATTGGCGTCACGGCGCTGGTGCAAAGCAGTAATGCTACCACCATGCTCGTCACTTCGTTTGTGGCGCAGGATCTGGTCGCCCTCGCTCCGGCGCTGGTGATCGTTCTCGGCGCTGATGTGGGGACCGCGCTGATGGCGCGTATCCTGACCTTCGATCTCTCCTGGCTGTCGCCGCTGCTGATTTTTATCGGCGTCATTTTCTTCCTCAGCCGTAAGCAAAGTCGTGCCGGGCAGCTCGGACGCGTCGGCATCGGCCTCGGGCTGATCCTGCTGGCGCTGGAGCTGATTGTGCAGGCGGTTACGCCGATCACCCAGGCCAACGGCGTGCAGGTCATCTTCGCCTCGTTAACCGGCGATATTATGCTGGATGCGCTGATTGGCGCGGTGTTTGCCATCGTCAGCTACTCCAGCCTGGCAGCCGTTCTGCTGACGGCGACGCTCACCGCTGCGGGGGCCATCTCTTTCCCGGTGGCGCTGTGCCTGGTGATCGGCGCCAACCTCGGTTCTGGCCTGCTGGCGATGCTCAACAACAGCGCCGCCAATGCTGCCGCCCGCCGCGTGGCGCTGGGAAGTTTACTGTTTAAGCTGGTGGGCAGCCTGATCATTCTGCCGTTTGTGCATCCGCTGGCCAACCTGATGGATAACATCTCTCTGCCGAAAGCGGAGCTGGTGATCTACTTCCACGTCTTCTACAACCTGGTGCGCTGCCTGGCGATGGTGCCGTTTGCTGCCCCAATGGCCCGCTTCTGCGAACGTCTGATTCGTGATGAACCGGAGCTGGACGCACGCCTCAAGCCGAAGCATCTGGATACCTCGGTGCTGGACACGCCCGCGCTGGCCATCGCCAACGCCGCCCGCGAAACGCTGCGCATGGGCGACGCGATGGAAACCATGCTCGAAGGGCTGAAAAAGGTGATGCACGGCGAGCCGCGCGAGGAGAAGGAGCTGCGCAGGCTGGCGGACGATATCAACGTGCTGTACACCGCCATCAAGCTCTATCTGGCACGCATCCCCCAGGACGAGCTGGCGGAAGAGGAGTCCCGCCGCTGGGCTGAAATCATTGAGATGTCGCTTAACCTGGAGCAGGCCTCGGACATCGTCGAGCGTATGGGCAGCGAAATCGCGGACAAATCCCTGGCCGCGCGTCGGGCCTTCTCCGTGGAAGGGCTGAAGGAGCTGGAAGCGCTGCACGAAAAGCTGGTGAGCAACCTGAAGCTGGCGATGTCGGTGTTCTTCTCCAGCGACGTGCCGAGCGCGCGCCGCCTGCGCCGCAACAAGCATCGCTTCCGCATTCTTAACCGCCGCTACTCGCACGCCCACGTTGAACGTCTGCACCAGCAGAACGTGCAAAGTATCGAGACCAGCTCCCTGCACCTGGGGCTGCTGGGGGATATGAAGCGTCTTAACTCGCTGTTCTGCGCGGTGGCGTATAGCGTGATGGAACAGCCGGATGAAGACGACGAGCGGGATGAGTATTAATCTCTGAAAGCGCCTCGCAAAACCCGTTTGCGAGGCGTGACACTCTATAAAGAGCATTTTACTCTTCAGACCTTACCTTTTTAAGGGAATAGAAAATGCTCGTTTATTACACTACACTTCGCCAATTCATGCGCATTCCGATGGGGGTTCTCATGCGCACTATTTATGGCATCAAAAAATCAGTCAATGTGTCGTTAGCACCAGAAATCCTGAAAGAGGCGCGACGGCTTAAACTTAATCTCTCTGCCGTGCTCACGGCTGCACAGCAGGAGCAGTTTCGTGCGCATCAGCACGCAGAGTGGTTAACAGAAAATAAAACTTCTATTGAGGCCATTAACCAGTGGGTTGATGACAACGGCTCCTTTAGTAACTTTCAGAGGTCGTTCTGATGGATCAATAGGCACGCATATTGCCAAAAGAGTTAGACGAACGTGTTGCCGATCTTACGCAAAACCAGGCTTCACTGCGGGATGCACTCGATTTTTTGATCAACGGCTACTAACACTTTTTTGTCAGCCGCAAGGTAAGGTATATTTCGCCCTTCACAGGAGAAACTATGCTGCCAACTCAATCAACCCGATTAAACAAATACATTAGCGAGAGCGGGATCTGCTCACGTCGCGAGGCTGACCGTTACATTGAACAGGGTAACGTGTTTCTTAACGGCAAACGCGCCACGATTGGTGACCAGGTGGTCCCTGGCGACGTGGTTAAAGTGAATGGTCAGCTCATTGAACCGCGTGATGCTGAAGACCTGGTGTTTATCGCGTTGAACAAACCGGTTGGGATTGTCAGCACCACGGAAGACGGCGAGCGGGACAACATCGTTGATTTCGTTAACCACAGCAGCCGTATCTTCCCGATTGGTCGCCTGGATAAAGACTCTCAGGGGCTGATTTTCCTTACCAACCACGGCGACCTGGTGAACAAAATTCTGCGTGCCGGTAACGACCACGAGAAAGAGTACATCGTGACGGTGAACAAGCCGGTGACGGACGAGTTCATTCGCGGGATGGGCGCAGGCGTGCCGATTCTGGGCACCGTCACGAAGAAGTGCAAGGTCAAAAAAGAAGCGCCGTTTGCCTTCCGTATTACCCTGGTGCAGGGCTTAAACCGCCAGATCCGCCGCATGTGCGAGTATTTTGGTTATGAAGTGACGAAGCTGGAACGCACGCGCATCATGAACGTCAGCCTGTCCGGGATCCCGCTGGGCGAGTGGCGCGACCTGACGGACGACGAGCTGATCGAGCTGTTCAAGCTTATCGAAAACTCCTCGTCCGAAGCGAAGCCGAAAGCCAAAGCCAAACCGAAAACGCAGGCGATTAAACGTCCGGTGGTTAAGGCACCGCAGGCGGAAGAGAAAGGGCGAGGCAAGCCGGGTAACGGAAAACGCTTTACCCAGCCGGGGCGCAAAAAGAAAGGGCGCTGATTAGCGCCTTCCACGGGTTGATGTGCTGGCGGACCAGGAAAAGGTTGCCTCTGCATCCGGTTTATAAGCCTGCTCTTTTTTTAGCTTGCGGGCTTTTTTCGCCGCGGCATCACGTTGTGCCATCAGCTTGTCGATGTACTCTTTTTTAACCTGATTGGTTTCGGCATTCGTCAGCGTGCGGCCATGCGCGATGCGGGCGCGGTCGAGAAGCGTTTTCAGTTCGCGCTGCTCGGCTTCCGTCATGTCTTTCTGGGTCAATCGTGGTGTCGCCATTGCTGAAGCCTCCTGATTGGGAGGCTTCAGTGTAAAGCAAGCCGGGTTAATTAACCCTGTTTCAGCGCATCTTTTTTCGGTTGTTCATCAATCGGCTTACCGGACCAGTAGCCCGCCAGCAGCGAACCAGACAGGTTGTGCCAGACGGAGAACAGCGCGCCCGGCAGGGCTGCAAGCGGCGAGAAGTAAATTTTTCCGAGCGCTGCCGCCAGGCCGGAGTTCTGCATTCCCACTTCGATCGCCAGCGTGCGGCAGGTGGATTCGTCGAAGCCAAACAGCTTCCCGCCCCAGTATCCGCCCAGCAGGCCGATGGTGTTGTGCAGCACCACCGCGACGATCACCACAAAGCCCACCGAGGCAATGTGCGAGGCGGAACCGGCTACCACGGCGCTGATGATCGCCAGAATGCAGACCATCGAAAACGCGGGCAGGTACGGCTCAACCGCTTTCACCACGCGTGGGAACAGATGGTGGATAATCAGCCCCAGCGCAATCGGGATCACCACAATTTGCAGAATGCTGAGCAGCATGCCCATCACGTCCACCTGAATATGCGCGTCCACGTACAGGCGGGTTAACAGCGGTGTGGCAATCACGCCCACCAGCGTGGAAACGGACGAGATGGTGACGGACAGCGCCACGTCGCCTTTCGCCAGGAAGATCATCACGTTAGATGCCGTACCGCTGGCAACGCTGCCCACCAGCACCATCCCGGCGGAAAGGTCCGGTGGCATTTTGAAGGCCATCGCCAGCAGCCACGCCGCGAGCGGCATCACCAGGTAGTGCAGGAAAATACCCGCGGCAACCGGCGCCGGGCGAGACAGCACGCGTTTAAAATCGTCGATTTTCAGGTGTACGCCCATGCCGAGCATAATCAGCATCAACAGCGTGGTGACCCACGGACCAATGCCCGTGAACGTGGTAGGGGTGTAATACGCGAGTATGGAGAGCAGCAGCGCCCATAGCGGGAACAGCCGGGTGATAGCGGATAACATAGTGAATTCCTTGCAGTATTGTCGTGTTGTTTTGTAATAAAAAAGCCGGGTCTGTGCCCGGCTTATTGGTATTGTTTATCGTGCTAACGAATTTTATTCAAACAAATTCTGATGAAGTTTCTGCACGACCTGCTCGGCCTGATCGGCGGGCACCAGGAAGCAGAGGTTATAGCTGGAGGCGCCGTAGCAAATCATGCGGATGCTGAACGGGTCGAGCACGCCGAAGACCTCTTTGCCCACGCCGCAGGCGCGCGACAGCTTGTTACCGATGATGGCAACCAGCGCCAGATCTTCTTCCACTTCCACGCGGCACAGTTCGGACAGCTCAATCAGCAGCGACTGCGTCAGCAGGGTATCGCCGGTAGAGGTGGAGCCGGTGGTGTCGAGCGTCAGCGCGATGCTCACTTCCGAGGTGGTGATCAGATCCACGGAGATATTATGGCGCGCCAGGATACCAAACACTTCTGCCAGGAAGCCGCGGGAGTGCAGCATATTATGGCTGTGCAGGGTAACCAGCGTCTGCTTGCGGCGCAGGGCCAGCGCGCGGAACAGCGGTGGGTTCTCGGTTTTCTTGCAGACCAGCGTCCCGCCCGCCTTTGGATCTTTACTGGAACCAACGAAAACCGGAATGTCGCTGCGCACGGCAGGCAGCAGCGTGGCCGGATGCAGCACTTTCGCGCCGAAGGTGGCCATTTCCGCCGCTTCTTCAAAGGCGATCACGTCAATACGTTTTGCCGCAGACACCACGCGCGGGTCGGTAGTGTAAATACCCGGCACGTCCGTCCAGATATCCACGCGGGTCGCGTGCAGGGCTTCGCCCAGCAGGGCGGCGGTGTAGTCGCTACCGCCGCGGCCCAGCGTGGTGGTGCGTCCTTTGGCTTCGCTACCGATAAAGCCCTGGGTGATCACAATGCCTTCATCAAGGCGCGGGGCAAGCTGCTGGCTGGTCAGCTCGGCCAGCGCTTCCACGTCCGGCTCGGCGCGGCCAAAGCGGTCGCTGGTGCGCATCACTTTGCGCACGTCAAACCACTGCGCCTGAATATTGCGCTCGCGCATGATCTCAACGAACAGCAGGGTGGACATCAGCTCGCCGTGGCTGACCAGCTCGTCGGTCAGCGCGGTTGAGGTGGCCAGCGACGCGGCTTCTGCCAGGGTGGTGATATTTTCCAGCAGGCGTTCCACTTCCTCACGAATGACGTTCGGGTTTTGCAGACGCTCAAGGATGTCGAACTGAATTTTGCGTAGCGCATCCAGCTTCACGAAACGCTTGGTCGCCTCCAGTCCTTCAGACAGCGAAACCAGCAGGTTCGTCACGCCGGCTGAGGCGGACAGCACCACCAGGCGGGTATTCGGATCGGCCAGCACCACATCGGCGCTGCGGTTCATGGCAGCGTAGTCTGCCACACTGGTGCCGCCAAACTTGGCGACCACAAAACTCGTCATAACAACCTCGTGTCAGGGAATGAATAGAGCGACCTTGGCACAAGAGTGAAGCGAGGACAGGTGCAGGCGCAAAATACGGCCCTATAAATAAAATGCGGGGGAGGTCCTGTCAATGCTGGGATTATGCGGATTTTTCATGGGGGGGTACCCCTCAGAAACAGGACTTATAACAGGCCCATATTTTATGCTCCTTTTTACCCCCTTTTGACCGACATTTCGCCACGCCGGAAGGGCGCGACAGCAGCTATACTTTTCGGGTCTTTTCACCTGCGTTTGATGCAGACCAGGGCAATGGCATAAAAACCATCACAATTTTTATTTGCAGGCGCTACAATCGACCGCAGTCACAATTCTCAAATCAGAAGAGTATTGCTATGAAAAACATCAACCCAACGCAGACCGCTGCATGGCAGGCACTACAGAAACATTTTGATGAAATGAAAGACGTCACCATCGCGGATCTGTTCGCGAAAGATGCCGATCGTTTCAGCAAGTTCTCCGCCACCTTCGATGACCTGATGCTGGTGGATTTCTCCAAGAACCGTATCACCGAAGAGACGCTGGCGAAGCTGCAAGATCTGGCGAAAGAGACCGAGCTGGCTGATGCCATCAAATCCATGTTCTCTGGTGAGAAGATCAACCGCACCGAAGATCGTGCTGTACTGCACGTGGCGCTGCGCAACCGTAGCAATACTCCAATCATCGTTGACGGCAAAGATGTGATGCCGGAAGTGAACGCGGTGCTGGAAAAGATGAAAACCTTCTCTGAAGCGATCATCTCCGGCAGCTGGAAAGGCTACACCGGCAAGGCGATTACCGACGTGGTGAACATTGGTATCGGCGGCTCTGACCTCGGCCCGTTCATGGTGACCGAGGCGCTGCGCCCTTACAAAAACCACCTCAACATGCACTTCGTCTCTAACGTCGATGGGACTCACATCGCTGAAGTGCTGAAAAAAGTGAACCCGGAAACCACCCTGTTCCTGGTGGCGTCCAAAACCTTCACCACCCAGGAAACCATGACCAACGCCCACAGCGCGCGCGACTGGTTCCTGAAAACCGCGGGTGACGAAAAGCACGTCGCGAAACACTTCGCGGCGCTCTCCACCAACGGTAAAGCGGTAGGCGAGTTCGGCATTGATACGGCGAACATGTTCGAGTTCTGGGACTGGGTTGGCGGCCGCTACTCTCTGTGGTCTGCTATCGGCCTGTCCATCATTCTGTCCGTCGGCTTCGACAACTTCGTTGAGCTGCTCTCCGGTGCGCACGCGATGGACAAACACTTCTCCACCACCGCGCCTGAGAAAAACCTGCCGGTGCTGCTGGCGCTGATCGGTATCTGGTACAACAACTTCTTCGGCGCTGAAACCGAAGCGATCCTGCCGTACGACCAGTATATGCACCGCTTTGCGGCCTACTTCCAGCAGGGCAACATGGAATCCAACGGTAAGTACGTTGACCGTAACGGCAACGCGGTGGATTACCAGACTGGCCCAATCATCTGGGGCGAGCCGGGCACCAACGGCCAGCATGCGTTCTACCAGCTGATCCACCAGGGTACCAAAATGGTACCGTGCGATTTCATCGCCCCGGCGATTACGCACAACCCGCTGTCCGACCACCATCAGAAGCTGCTGTCTAACTTCTTCGCCCAGACCGAAGCGCTGGCGTTCGGCAAATCCCGCGAGGTAGTTGAGCAGGAGTACCGTGACCAGGGTAAAGATCCGGCCACGCTGGACCACGTTGTGCCGTTCAAGGTGTTCGAAGGCAACCGCCCAACCAACTCCATCCTGCTGCGCGAAATCACCCCGTTCAGCCTGGGCGCGCTGATTGCGCTGTACGAGCACAAGATCTTCACCCAGGGCGCTATCCTCAATATCTTCACCTTTGACCAGTGGGGCGTTGAGCTGGGCAAACAGCTGGCAAACCGCATTCTGCCGGAGCTGGGCGACGATAAAGCAATCGACAGCCACGACAGCTCCACCAACGGTTTGATTAACCGCTATAAAGCATGGCGTGGGTAATAAATATGTCATGAAAAATGCCGGCGATATGCCGGCATTTTTTTATCGGATAATTCCTGATGTCTGTTAGTTAACTCAAATTTCGGGTCTGAGTTTAATCCGAAAAACGCGGCTAACCCGTTAATTGCTGCGGTTTATTTTAAGAAAATACGCAGAAATGCTTTAGCCTGATTATATTATAAATAACTGATTTATATTGTTTATATATTTTATCTATTCTTCTTTCGTTTCATTTTTATCCATTAGTCCGAAAACCCTTTCCCTATTTCCCCGTACGGTAAACCCTCAGCGTTAGTTGTGTATACTCGAATCCGCCTGAATTTCTTTCGGGCAAATCTCCATTCATTCATTGAAGGGAAATTGTTATGAAGAAAGTACTGTATGGCATTTTTGCCATATCTGCACTTGCGGCGACGTCTGTCTATGCAGCTCCGGTCCAGGTCGGGGAAGCAGCAGGGTCGGCAGCGACGTCTGCGTCTGCGGGGAGTTCTACCGCAGCCAGCACCAGCGCCGTAAGTTCAGCCGTGGGTGTCGCGCTGGCGGCAACCGGTGGCGGTGATGGCTCCAATACCGGAACCACGACCACTACGACGACCAGCACCCAGTAATACCGGGTGTTTTAATCATAACCACACTTCGGTGTGGTTATTTCGCCCCTTCGGAGAAGAGTCGTGAAGCGACCTGCAATCATCCTGATTTGCCTGCTGTTGCAGGCGTGCTCAGCTACCACTAAAGGGCTGGGCAACTCACTGTGGGACAGCATGTTCGGCACGCCGGGCGTGCATCTGACCGATGACGAACTTCAGAACATGCCGTATGCCAGCCAGTACATGCAGCTAAACGATGGTCCGCAACTGTTTGTGGTGCTCGCTTTCGATGAAAACGGGCAGCAGAAATGGGTGACGCAGGATCAGGCCACCATCGTCACGCAGCATGCCCGAATCGTGAAAACGTTGCTCGGCGGCGACAACCTGATCGAGGTGAACAACCTGGCTGAAGATCCGCTCATTAAGCCGAATCAGATTGTCGATGGCGCAAGCTGGACGCGCACGATGGGCTGGACCGAACACAAACAGGTGCGTTATGCCACGGCCCGCTCCACTTTCCGCTGGGACGGTACGGACAGCGTAAAGGTGGGCAGCGACGAAACGCAGGTTCGCGTGCTGGATGAAGAGGTGACAACCGACCAGGCCACCTGGCATAACCGCTTCTGGGTGGACGAAGAGGGGCAAATCCGCCAGTCCTTGCAGTATCTCGGTGCCGGTTTCTTCCCGGTGAAGACCACCCTGATCAAGGCGGCGAAATCATGAAAACGCTCATCCACGTTGCGCTTCTCGCCAGCCTTGCCTCGCCGCTGGCGTGGTCTGCGGGAACGGTACAGGTCTACACCCCGGACAGCGAAAAACCCAAAACCTTAACCAATGCCGGGCATCTGCTCGATCTGGTGGGTCAGCCGAGACTGGCGAAAAGCTGGTGGACCGGGGGCGTTATCAGCGAGCGTCAGGCGACGATTGTCGCGGAACAAAGACATCAGGCGCTGCTCGCCAGATTATCCGGGCTGGCACAGCAGGAAGACGCCGACGATGCCGCGGCCATCAACAGCCTGCGCCAGCAGCTTCAGGCCCTGAAGGTGACGGGCCGGCAGAAGGTGAACCTCGATCCGGATGAGGTGCGCGTCGCGGAAAACGGCAATCCGTCGCTGGAGGGGGACTATACCCTGTGGCTTCCGGCTCAGCCTTCCACCGTCACCGTGATGGGGCTCATCAGCAGCCCTGGCAATAAGCCGTTTACGCCGGGCCGGGACGTCGCGAGCTATCTTGACGAACAAAGCCTGCTCAGCGGTGCCGATAACAGCTATGCCTGGGTGGTCTATCCGGACGGGCATACGCAGAAAGCGCCGGTGGCTTACTGGAATAAACGCCATATCGAACCCATGCCGGGCAGCATCATTTTTGTCGGTTTTGCCGACCATTTCTGGACGAAAGCGTATGACGGGCTTAATGCCGATATCCTTCGCTCCCTGATACAGCGGATACCGGAATAATGAAAAAAACCTATCTCTACAGCATGCTTGCACTGTGCGTGAGTGCCGCCTGTCATGCAGAAACGTATCCGGCACCGATTGGCCCGTCGCAGTCCGATTTTGGCGGCGTGGGCTTACTGCAAACCCCGACCGCGCGGATGGCGCGCGAGGGGGAAATCAGCCTTAACTATCGCGATAACGATCAGTACCGCTACTATTCTGCGTCCGTGCAGCTGTTCCCCTGGCTGGAGACCACGCTGCGCTACACCGACGTGCGAACGAAACAGTACAGCAGCGTCGACGCCTTCTCCGGCGATCAGACCTATAAAGACAAAGCCTTCGACGTGAAGCTGCGCCTGTGGGAAGAGAGCTACTGGATGCCGCAGGTCTCCGTCGGTGCAAAAGATATCGGCGGTACCGGCCTGTTTGATGCGGAATACATCGTTGCCAGTAAAGCCTGGGGGCCGTTTGATTTCTCACTGGGTCTCGGCTGGGGCTATCTTGGTACCAGCGGCAACGTAACCAATCCGTTCTGCTCCTACAGCGACAAATACTGCTACCGCGATAACAGCTACAAAAAAGCGGGCTCCATCAACGGCGACCAGATGTTCCACGGCCCGGCCTCGCTGTTTGGCGGCGTAGAGTATCAAACGCCCTGGCAGCCGCTGCGCCTGAAGCTGGAGTATGAAGGCAATAACTACAGCGAAGATTTTGCCGGCAAGATTGAGCAGAAGAGCAAGTTTAACGTCGGCGCCATTTACCGCGTGACCGACTGGGCCGACGTTAACCTCAGCTACGAGCGCGGCAATACCCTGATGTTTGGCTTCACGCTGCGCACCAACTTTAACGATATGCGTCCGCGCTACAATGACAACCCGCGGCCTAAATACCAGCCGGAGCCGCAGGATGCGATCATTCAGCACTCCGTGGTGGCGAATCAGCTGACGCTGCTGAAATATAACGCGGGGCTGGCGGATCCGAAGATCCAGACCAAAGGCGATACGCTGTACGTCACCGGCGAGCAGGTGAAATACCGTGATTCCCGCGAAGGGATCGAGCGCGCCAACCGGATCGTTATGAACGATCTGCCGGAGGGGATCCGCACGATCCGCGTGACGGAGAACCGTCTTAACATGCCGCAGGTCACAACCGAAACCGACGTTGCCAGCCTTAAGCGTCATCTTGAAGGCGAGCCGCTGGGACATGAAACCGAGCTGGTGCAAAAACGCGTTGAGCCGGTGGTGCCGGAGAGTACCGAGCAGGGCTGGTATATCGATAAGCCCCGCTTCGATTTCCATATCGATCCGGTGCTGAACCAGTCCGTCGGCGGGCCGGAAAACTTCTATATGTATCAGCTGGGCGCGATGGCGACGGCCGATCTGTGGGTGACCGACCACCTGTTGACCACCGGTAGCCTGTTCGGCAACCTTGCCAACAACTACGACAAATTTAACTACACCAACCCGCCGAACGATTCAAAACTGCCGCGCGTGCGTACCCGCGTGCGTGAATACGTGCAGAACGATATCTACGTGAATAACCTCCAGGCCAACTACTTCCAGTACTTCGGCAACGGTTTCTACGGCCAGGTTTACGGTGGCTATCTGGAAACCATGTTTGGCGGCGCGGGGGCGGAAGTGTTGTATCGTCCTGTCGACAGCAACTGGGCCTTCGGGATTGACGCCAACTACGTGAAACAGCGTGACTGGCGCAGCGCGCAGGACATGATGAAGTTCACCGACTACAGCGTCAAAACCGGCCACCTGACCGCCTACTGGACACCGTCGTTCGCGCAGGATGTGCTGGTGAAAGCCAGCGTCGGACAGTATCTGGCGGGCGATAAGGGCGGCACGCTGGATATCTCCAAACACTTCGACAGCGGCGTTGTGGTGGGCGGCTATGCCACTATTACCAACGTTTCGCCGGACGAGTACGGGGAAGGGGACTTCACCAAAGGGGTGTACGTGTCGATTCCGCTGGATCTGTTCTCATCCGGTCCGACCCGCAGCCGTGCGGCAGTGGGCTGGACGCCGCTGACGCGTGACGGTGGTCAGCAGCTTGGACGTAAGTTCCAGCTGTATGACATGACCAGCGATAAGAACATTAACTTCCGCTGATGCTTGTTTGCCCGGCCTACGGTTTTTGTAGGCCCGGTAAGCGCAGCGCCACCGGGTGAATGCGCCAAACATAAACAAAAAATATAGATCCCCGTCACATTTTTGCGTTATACAGGAACCTCGCCCTGGAGAATGAGGTGCTGTATGACATCCCTGACTCGCCCGCGCGTTGAGTTCATCTCAACGATACTCCAGACCGTACTGAACCTCGGTCTGCTGAGCCTTGGCCTGATCCTGGTCGTCTTTCTCGGCAAAGAGACGGTACATCTGGCTGATGTGCTATTTGCCCCTGAGCAAACCAGCAAATATGCGCTGGTGGAAGGGCTGGTGGTCTACTTTCTCTACTTCGAGTTTATTGCCCTGATTGTGAAGTACTTCCAGTCCGGCTTTCACTTCCCGCTGCGCTATTTCATCTACATAGGCATCACCGCGATTGTGCGGCTGATCATCGTCGATCATAAATCCCCGCTCGACGTGCTGATCTACTCGGCGGCGATCCTGCTGCTGGTGATCACCCTCTGGCTGTGCAACTCGAAGCGGCTGAAACGCGAATAAAAAAAGGGCGCTCCGAAGAGCGCCTAACAACAGTCACAAGTTGGTTCAATACAATACGTCTAAAGTTGAGGGTTGCAGTGGCATAACAGATGAAACTTAACCTTTCACACCGCCCGCCGTCAGGCCGTTGACCAGCCAGCGCTGGGCCAGCAGGAACACTACGGTAATCGGGATGGCAGAGAGTACCGCCGCTGCGGCAAAGTCGCCCCACAGGTAGTTTTGCGGGTTGAGGTATTGCTGCATGCCAACGGCCAGGGTGTAGCTGTTCACATCGCGCAGCAACAGTGAGGCGACCGGTACTTCGGTGATCGCCGCGATAAACGACAGGATAAACACCACCGCCAGAATCGGCACCGACAGCGGCAGCAGCACCAGACGGAACGCCTGCCACGGGGTGGCGCCATCCAGCGCGGCGGCTTCTTCCAGCGAACCGTCGATGGTTTCGAAATACCCTTTAATGGTCCACACATGCAGGGCGATACCGCCAAGATAGGCGAAGATCACGCCGCCGTGGGTGTTCAGACCGATAAACGGCACGTACTGGCCCAGACGGTCAAACAGGGCGTACAGCGCTACCAGCGACAGCACCGCCGGGAACATCTGGAAAATCAGCATCCCTTTCAGCAGCGTCGCTTTGCCCGGGAAACGCATGCGGGCGAAAGCGTAAGCGCAGGTGGTGGAGAGCGTGACGATGCCAATAGCGGTGATGGTCGCCACTTTCACCGAGTTCCACAGCCACAGCAGCACCGGGAACGGCGGCGGCGTGACGCGGCCATCGGCGTGCTCAACGCTGAAGCCCAGCGCGAGCTTCCAGTGCTCCCAGGAGATTTCATCCGGGATCAGGCTCCCGGTCGCAAAGTTACCCGAGCGCAGTGAGATGGCGATAACCATCAGCAGCGGGAACATGATGGCTGCGATGAACATCAGCAGGCCTAAGTGCGTCGCCAGGAGGCGCAGCTTCTGAGATTTGGGTTGTACCATAGCCATGATCGATGCCCTCCTTAGTCAAATTTCATACGTGTGGCTTTCAGGTTCACAATCGCCAGGGCGCCAACCAGCAGGAAGATCAGGGTGGCAATGGCCGCTGCCAGACCAAAGTCCTGGCCGCCGCCGCCTTCAAAGGCGATACGGTAGGTGTAGCTCACGAGCAGGTCGGTATAGCCCGCCGGCGTGGTGGTGCCGAGACGGTCCGGGCCACCGTTGGTCAACAGCTGAATCAGCACGAAGTTGTTAAAGTTAAAGGCGAAGCTGGCAATCATCAGCGGCGTCAGCGGCTTAATGAGCAGCGGCAGCGTGATCTTGAAGAAGTTCTGGAACGGGCCCGCGCCGTCCATTGCCGAGGCTTCGTACAGGTCGTCCGGAATCGCCTTCAGCAGCCCCATGCACAGGATCATCATGTACGGATAACCCAGCCAGGTGTTCACGATGATAATCATCGAACGGGCGGTGGTCGGGTCGCTGAACCAGGCCGGTTTGATGCCGAACAGTGCGCTCAGCATCATGTTGATTTCACCGAAGCTCTGGTTAAACAGCCCTTTGAAAATCAGAATCGAGATAAACGACGGTACGGCGTACGGCAGAATCAGCAGCACGCGGTAAATCGCTTTCCCTTTCAGGGATTCCCACTGCACGAGGCAGGCCAGCACCATACCCACGGCAACGGTCAGGATCACGGTCAGGATGGAGAAGACTACCGTCCAGACGAAGATGGCGAAGAACGGCTTCTGGATGCCTTCGTCGGTAAACACGCGGGTAAAGTTATCCCAGCCGATGGTGACGGTATAGCCCGGGCTGAGCTTGTCGTCTCCCCAGCTGCCGTCGGCATTCACAGACTGATAAAAACCGATATCGTTGTTCGGACGATACTTCACGCCGCTCTGGTTGTTGGTCAGCGTGCCGTCATCCGCCAGGGTGTAAAGCGGCTGCGTACCGGAGAACTGGCGCAGCGAGCTCATGGTTACTTTGCTGTCATCGGGCAGCACGGCGGTGAGCTGGGTCAGCGCCTGGCGATTCTGGGTAATGATACGCAGGTTCGCGCGTTCGCCTTCCGGCAGGGCTTCGGCCTCTTTTAAGACCAGCTCTTGCTCGCCGCCAAATTTGAACGCGTCGGAAAGATAGTTTTTGCCGCTCTCACCGTCAGTGAGCGCTAACTTCCACTCATCTCCCTCAGGATACAGACCGAAGTTAAAGGTCTTACCGGCCTGATAAGAACGGTCCAGAAGCACCTGGGTGGCGCGCTCTTGCGCGAGCTGGTTGGTGCTGCTGTAGTTGGTAAAGGCAATGGCGATGGTGCAGATCAGCGGAAAGAGGACAAACAGCCCCATCCCGGCCACGCCAGGGTAAACATAGCGCCACGCGTACGCTTTACGGTTGGCGAAAATATACAGGCCAACCGAGCTTAAAATCAGCGTCATGATGGCAAAAAGGTATTCCCCTTGCACGTACATTAAAACAACAAGGTAACCCACCAGCAGACACAGCAGACCTATCGCTGACCACTTCAGTGCGTCGCTTTGCCACCAGCGTTTCTTTTTAATGACATCCATGGGGTTCTTCCTCTACAACGGTGGAAACTTTTCGTCAGGTGGCGCTGCGCTTACCTGACCTACGGATCGTGCCGTAGTTGTAGGGCGGGCAGCGTACGCGCCACCCGCCGTTCTTCTGCTTACTTGGTAATACGACCCTGAGCATCTTTCAGCGCGGCATCAACAGTCTGGCGACCGCTGGCAGCATTGATGACGGCGGTACGGGTGGCGTACCAGAACGCGGCCATCTGTGGGATGTTCGGCATGATTTCGCCTTTCTGGGCGTTATCCATGGTGGCCGCAATGCGCGGATCTTTCGCTAACTGATCCTGGAAGGATTTCAGCGCCACGGCGCCCAGCGGTTTGTCCTTGTTCACATCACCCAGACCTTCATCGGTCAGCAGATAGTTTTCCAGGAACTCTTTCGCCAGCTCTTTGTTCGGGCTGGCGGCGTTGATACCCGCGCTCAGCACGCCAACGAACGGTTTAGACGGCTTGCCGTTGAAGGTTGGCAGCAGGGTCACGCCGTAGTTGATTTTGCTCTTGTCGATGTTGGTCCAGGCCCACGGACCGTTGATGGTCATCGCGGTTTCGCCTTTGTTGAACGCCGCTTCCGCGATGGAGTAGTCGGTATCCGCGTTCATGTGTTTGTTCTTGATAAGGTCAACCAGGAAGGTCAGACCCGCTCTTGCGCCTGGGCTATCTACGCCCACGTTCTTCACGTCATATTTGCCGTTTTCAAACTTGAACGCGTAACCGCCGTCGGCAGCAATCAGCGGCCAGGTGAAGTACGGCTCTTGCAGGTTGAACATCAGGGCCGATTTACCTTTCGCCTTCAGCTCTTTATCCAGGGCAGGGATCTCTTCCCAGGTCTTCGGTGGGTTTGGTACCAGGTCTTTGTTGTAAATCAGAGACAGCGCTTCAACCGCGATTGGGTAAGCGATCAGCTTGCCGTTATAGCGAACGGCGTCCCAGGTGAACGGGAACAGCTTGTCCTGGAAGGCTTTATCTGGGGTCACTTCAGCCAGCAGACCAGACTGTGCGTAACCACCGAAACGGTCATGCGCCCAGAAGATGATGTCCGGGCCATCGCCGGTCGCCGCAACCTGCGGGAATTTCTCTTCCAGTTTGTCCGGATGTTCGATAGTGACTTTGATGCCCGTATCTTTTTCGAATTTCTTACCCACTTCGGCCAGGCCGTTATAGCCTTTATCGCCGTTAATCCAGATAACCAGCTTACCTTCTTCAATTTTGGCGAGAGCCGGTGCGGAAATCATCATTGCTGCCAGGGCGGACAATGCGAAAACGCGTGCGCCAGTCTTGATCTTCATATCTGCCATCCTTTTTTGGTGATGTGCTCGTGGATACACTGAGGTGGTTCAACGTGACTCAGTCTCCTTATTTGACATCCTCTTTCCATCCTCCCAGCCCCTACGCCCCACCCCCCGTTTGTGTGATCCCGGTTGCATAAATTTAAGTTATGAGTGCTGGCGCACATAAAAACCCACCGAATTTTGCAGGTGGCTTCACGAATTTTGCCTCAGCCCCCCAGCCGCGGTCGCAGAGCCTGCTCTCTCATCCTCCCGCCTCCTCCCCCATAAAAAAGCCGGGGGGTGGAGGATTCACGAAAGTAATGGATACCCCATAGTGAACTTATCTTGAATGTTTCTGTCGGTGACAGGTTGTAACGAAGGGAGAAGGGCATGGCGAGCGTACAGCTGCGTAATGTAACGAAAGCCTGGGGCGACGTAGTGGTGTCGAAAGACATCAATCTGGACATCAACGAAGGTGAGTTCGTGGTGTTTGTTGGCCCATCAGGCTGTGGTAAATCTACTCTGCTGCGTATGATTGCCGGTCTTGAAACCATCACCAGCGGCGATTTGCTGATCGGTGATACCCGAATGAACGACATCCCACCTGCCGAACGTGGCGTCGGTATGGTGTTCCAGTCTTATGCACTTTATCCCCACCTTTCCGTTGCCGAGAACATGTCCTTTGGCCTGAAGCTGGCCGGCGCGAAGAAAGATGTCATTAACCAGCGCGTGACGCAGGTAGCGGAAGTGTTGCAGCTGGCTCATCTGCTGGAGCGTAAGCCGAAAGCGCTTTCCGGCGGTCAGCGTCAGCGTGTGGCAATCGGCCGTACGCTGGTGGCAGAGCCGCGCGTGTTCCTGCTCGATGAACCTCTCTCAAACCTGGATGCCGCCCTGCGCGTCCAGATGCGTATCGAAATCTCCCGTCTGCACAAGCGTCTTGGCCGCACGATGATTTACGTCACCCACGATCAGGTCGAAGCGATGACCCTGGCGGACAAAATCGTGGTGCTGGATGCCGGCCGCGTGGCGCAGGTGGGCAAACCGCTGGAGCTCTATCACTACCCGGCAGACCGCTTTGTTGCGGGCTTTATTGGCTCGCCAAAGATGAACTTCCTGCCCGTGAAAGTGACCGCGACAGCCATTGAACAGGTACAGGTGGAGCTGCCAAACCGTCAGCAGGTCTGGTTGCCGGTCGACAGCGCCAACGTACAGGTTGGGGCAAACATGTCCCTGGGTATCCGCCCTGAGCATTTACTGCCGAGCCACATCGCCGATGTGACGCTTGAAGGTGTGGTTCAGGTCGTCGAACAGCTTGGTCACGAAACACAGATTCATATCCAGATCCCCGCCATCCGTCAGAACCTGGTCTACCGCCAGAATGACGTGGTGTTGGTAGAAGAGGGTGCCACATTCGCTATCGGTTTGCCGCCAGAGCGTTGCCATCTGTTCCGTGAGGATGGCACAGCATGTCGTCGGCTGCACAAAGAGCCAGGCGTTTAAGCATTCCAATTACAAAGAAAAGCAATGATCTCAGGAGATAGAATAATGATTACTCTGCGCAAACTTCCTTTGGCAGTTGCCGTCGCAGCGGGCGTAATGTCTGCTCAGGCACTGGCTGTGGATTTCCATGGTTATGCTCGTTCTGGTATCGGCTGGACGGGTAGTGGCGGCGAACAACAATGTTTCCAGGCAACAGGTGCACAAAGTAAATACCGTCTTGGTAACGAATGTGAAACCTACGCCGAGCTGAAGCTGGGCCAGGAAGTGTGGAAAGAAGGCGACAAGAGCTTCTATTTCGACACCAACGTAGCGTACTCCGTGGCACAGCAGAATGACTGGGAAGGTACCGATCCGGCGTTCCGTGAAGCTAACGTGCAGGGTAAAAACCTGATTGAATGGCTGCCAGGCTCTACCATTTGGGCCGGTAAGCGCTTCTATCAGCGTCATGACGTACACATGATCGACTTCTACTACTGGGATATTTCTGGTCCCGGTGCAGGTATTGAAAACATCGATCTGGGCTTTGGTAAGCTCTCTCTGGCAGCGACACGTTCCCAGGAAGCAGGCGGTTCAACCTCTTTCAGCAGCAATCATATTTACGATCAAACCAAAGATACGGCAAACGACGTGTTTGACGTACGTCTGGCTGGTCTAGAAACCAACCCGGACGGCGTGCTGGAACTGGGCGTTGATTATGGTCGTGCGAACACCACTGATGACTATCAGTTAGCGAACGGCGCATCTAAAGATGGCTGGATGTTCACCGCTGAGCATACCCAGAGCATGCTGAAAGGCTACAACAAGTTTGTGCTGCAATATGGCACCGATGCGATGACCACGCAGGGTAAAGGTATTCCTCAGGGCTCCTTCAACGATGCCTTCGACAGTAATATCAACAACAACGGCAGCCTGTGGCGCGTGCTGGACCACGGTGCAATCTCCCTGGCCGACAAGTGGGACCTGATGTATGTGGGTATGTACCAGAACGTCGATCTGGATAACAACCTGGGGACTGAATGGTACACCGTGGGCGTGCGCCCGATGTACAAATGGACGCCGATCATGAGCACCCTGCTGGAAGTGGGCTACGACAATGTCAAATCTCAGCAAACCGGCGATCGCAACAGCCAGTACAAAATCACCCTGGCGCAACAGTGGCAGGCTGGCGACAGCATTTGGTCTCGTCCGGCTATCCGTGTCTTCGCTACCTACGCGAAGTGGGATGAAAAATGGGGCTACGCGAAAAACGGTAACGGTGATGTCACCCGCTACGCGATTGCTGACTCCACCGGCAACGGTCAGTTCTCTAACAGCCGTGGTGATGACGACGAGTTCTCCTTCGGCGCCCAGATGGAAATCTGGTGGTAACCGCATCCTGATCTGAAAATGTAACTTGAGGGGCGAGAGCCCCTCAATTCCTGAGGTACTGCGCGCTATTGCCTGGCCACCGCAGTGCTTACGATTTCTGAGGTGATAACAATGAAAATGAAGAAAAATCTCGTCGCGCTGTGCCTTTCAGTGGGGCTGCTGGCCGGTGTGCCTGGCGTTACGCTCGCTGACGTCAATTATGTACCGCAGAATACCAGCGCAGCGCCTGCCATTCCGACCGCCGCCCTACAGCAATTAACCTGGACGCCGGTGGATCAGTCCAAAACACAGAGCACCCAACTTTCAACTGGTGGCCAACAGCTTAACGTGGCTGGCATTAGCGGTCCGGTTGCCGCCTATAGTGTACCGGCTAATATCGGTGAGATAACGCTGACCTTATCCAGCGAAGTCAATAAACAAACCAGCGTTTTTGCGCCGAACGTGTTGATCCTCGATCAGAACATGACGCCGTCTGCCTATTTTCCCAGCAGCTATTTCACCTATCAGGAGCCGGGCGTAATGAGTGCGGACCGCCTGGAAGGGGTGATTCGTCTGACACCTGCGCTCGGACAGCAAAAGCTCTATGTGCTGGTCTTCACCACCGATAAAGATTTACAGCAAACCACCACTCTGCTCGATCCGGCAAAAGCCTATGCCAAAGGGGTCGGCAACGCCATTCCCGATATTCCCGATCCGATTGCGCGCCATACTACCGATGGCTTGCTGAAGCTGAAGGTAAAAACCAACAGCAGCTCCAGCGTACTGGTAGGGCCGCTGTTTGGCTCTTCCGGTCCTGGCCCGGTCACCGTAGGTAATACCGCAGCACCGGCAACCACCTACACCGCAGCGCCTGCCGCAGCCGCGGCTCCGACGAAAAAAGCCGAGCCGGTGCTTAACGATACTGAAACGTACTTTAACAACGCCATCAAGCAGGCGGTCAAAAACGGCGATGTCGACAAAGCGCTGAAGCTGCTTGATGAAGCCGAGCGTTTAGGTTCAACCACTGCCCGTTCCACCTTTATCAGCAGTGTAAAAGGCAAGGGGTAACCGTCTCCCCACAGTGCTGATTTTGTCAGTAGTTTAGTGCGCCTTAACGGGCGCACTTTTTTTGGCTTAGTTGCATCCTTGTTGCGATAGTGATCGCTAAATTTGGTTTGCTCGTCCTCATTTCGCCAATCTGCGATACAATGCCTTTACGTTATGTATCGGAGAGTCTGGCATGTCACACCCCGCGCTAACGCAGCTGCGTGCGCTACGCTATTTCGACCAAATACCCGCGCTTGACCCGGAGCAGCTTGACTGGCTGCTGCTGGAAGATTCCATGACAAAACGTTTTGAGCAACAGGGTAAAACGGTCACGGTGACGATGATCCAGGAAGGATTTGTCTCGCCTGAGGAGATTGCCAGCGAGTTGCCGCTCCTGCCGCAAGAAGAACGCTACTGGCTGCGTGAAATTTTACTGTGTGCGGATGGCGAGCCGTGGCTTGCCGGGCGAACGGTGGTTCCCGAGTCTACACTTTCCGGGCCGGAGCTGGCACTGCAACGCCTCGGCAAAACGCCGCTTGGGCGATATCTGTTCACCTCGTCTGAACTGACCCGTGATTTTATTGAAATTGGTTGCGATGCCGATTTATGGGGGCGCCGTTCCCGCCTTCGTTTGAGTGGCAAGCCGTTAATACTGACGGAACTCTTTTTGCCTGCATCGCCGTTGTACTAAGAGGGAGAGAAAATGGAGTGGAGTCTGACGCAGAATAAGCTGCTGGCCTATCACCGCTTAATGCGTACCGATAAACCGATTGGCGCGCTGCTGCTGCTGTGGCCGACCTTATGGGCGCTGTGGGTTGCCACGCCGGGCATCCCGCCGCTGTGGATCCTGGCGGTGTTTGTGGCGGGCGTCTGGCTGATGCGCGCTGCGGGCTGCGTGGTAAACGACTATGCTGACCGAAAATTTGATGGGCATGTTAAGCGCACCGCGAACCGTCCTCTGCCGAGCGGTCAGGTGACCGGGAAAGAGGCCCGCATCCTGTTTGTCGTGCTGGTGCTTCTCTCTTTCATGCTGGTGTTAACGCTTAACACCATGACTATTCTGCTGTCCGTTGCGGCTCTGGCGTTGGCCTGGGTCTACCCGTTTATGAAGCGATACACCCATCTGCCGCAGGTGGTATTGGGTGCGGCATTTGGCTGGTCGATCCCCATGGCATTTGCTGCGGTCAGCGAGTCTGTTCCGCTCAGCTGCTGGCTGATGTTCCTGGCAAATATTCTGTGGGCCGTTGCGTACGACACCCAGTACGCGATGGTCGATCGCGATGACGATCTCAAGATCGGCGTTAAATCGACGGCGATCCTGTTTGGCCGTCACGACAAACTGATCATCGGCATATTGCAGGTGGCGGTGCTGGCGCTGATGGTGGCGATTGGTCGCCTGAACGGGCTGAACTGGGAGTTTTACTGGTCCGTGCTGGTGGCGGGGCTGCTGTTTGCGTATCAGCAGAAGCTGATCGTGAAGCGCGAGCGTGAAGCCTGCTTTAAAGCGTTTCTGAATAACAACTACGTCGGGCTGGTGCTGTTTATGGGGCTGGCGATGAGTTACTGGTCATAAAAAAGCCGGGTGGCGGCTTCGCCTTACCCGGCCTACGATTTAGCAGAACATGTAGGCCGGGGAAGCGTTAGCGCCACCCGGCTTTAACATCATTCGCCCTGCGTCGAACTCTCAATCGTCAGACGCACATCCGAGGTAATCAGCTCTGCCAGCATCTGGTAAACCTTTATCGTCTCTTCCGGCTCGGCATCGCCCGTATCGCTAATATACCCTTCGTCGCGCAGCGTCAGCACCAGGGAACTGAATACCGCTTTGTCGAAGAATTCCGGAGCGTTAATGCCGTGCAGAACGGAGAGGCGCTGAGCCAGCGTCCGGCTCTCTTTTTCCAGCGTACCGCGGTTGATTGACGGATTTGCACTCAACAACCAGAAGGTGATGGCGTAGCGCTGCAATGTCTCACGCGCGCCGGATGCCAGTAGCTGCAAGGTACGAGAACGTGACGGATTGATATGCAGTTCATCATCACTGATGGTAATCAGCCCCTGACGATGCATTTCTGCGGTCATTTTATCGAGCTCTGCCGCCAGCTCATCTTCACTCCAGCGCAGGAACAGCTCCGCTTTCAGCATCGGATAGATGGTCTGAATATGGCGCAGCAACTCCTGACGCGAAATGCGGCGGTGCTGGGTAATGATGGCTGCCATCAGCGACGGCAACATCAGCATATGCGTGATGTTGTTACGGTAGTAGGTCATCAGCACGGCCTGCTCGCGCGGCAGAATGATGATGTCACCGATGGTATCTTTCTCCACTTCGAACTTGTTCATCTGCAACGCGTGATCGATAAGCTCGCTGGCGGTAGCAGACGGCACGGTCGAATCCACGGAGTACGGCACGTTACGCATGATGTCGAGGTAGCAATCAATCTGCTCGGTCAGCTGCTCGCGGGTCAGTGAACGCTGGCGAGAAGCCAGAAGCGCGGTACAGCACAGGTTCATGGCATTCGCCGCACCGGCATTGTTGATGCGTACCATCAGTTCGGATGCGATGCCATTGACCGTCGGCGTCAGCCAGGCCGGACGCACCGCTTCGATAGGATCGATAGATTCGCGCCACTCCGGAACATGGTGGTTCAGATATGTCATCAGCGGCAGGGGCTCGCCAAAGTTCACGTAGCCCTGACCGAGGTTGCGCAATTTGCTCAGCCCACGCAGCATCTGCGGCAGACTCTCTTTCTCTTTGGTCGCACCGCGCAGCTCTTTCGCATAGGTACCCACTTCCATCACGTGTTCATAGCCGATGTAGATAGGCACCAGCGTGATAGGACGCGTACCGCCGCGCAGCATCGCCTGAATGGTCATCGACAGCGTGCCGGTCTTCGGATCGAGCAGGCGGCCCGTACGGGAGCGCCCACCCTCCACGAAGTACTCAACGGAATAGCCGCGGCTGAACAGCTCGCCAAGGTATTCACGGAACACGGTGGAGTAGAGCTTGTTGCCCTTGAAGGTACGACGAATGAAGAACGCCCCCAGACGGCGGAAAATCGGGCCTGCTGGCCAGAAGTTCAGGTTGATACCGGCGGCAATGTGTGGCGGCACCAGCCCCTGGTGATAGAGCACGTAAGAGAGCAGCAGGTAGTCCATGTGGCTGCGGTGGCAGGGCACGTAGACTATCTCGTGGCCGTCGTGCGCGAGCTGACGCACGCGCTCGGCGTTGTGAACGTTAATCCCCTGATAGAGGCGGTTCCACGTGAAGCCGAGGATACGGTCTGAGAGACGAATCATCTCGTAGGAGAAGTTCGCGGCGATCTCTTCCATCAAAGCGATCGCGTTCTGCTGCGCTTTCTCGTGTGAAATTTTCTTGCTGCGCGCTTCGTCTTCTACGGCACGGGCAATCGCTTTGGAAGCGAGCAGCTTGTTGAACAGATCCTGACGCGCCGGGAGACGTGGCCCAACGGCCGCCAGACGCTGACGTGCAAAGTGCATACGCGCAACGCGCGCCAGCTTTTGCGCAATGATCTTATCGGTGCCGTGTTCATCCGCCATGCGGCGCAGTGAAACGGAAGGCGAGAAGCGGACAAAGCTGTCGCGTCCCAGCCAGGAGACGGCGAAGAACTTCTGAATGCCGTTAAGCATACGCAGCGGCGGGTTCTCTTCCCCTTTTTCGCGTCCCGGACGACGACCAAACATCACCGACACCGGCACCATCTGTACGTCCAGATCGGGGTTGCTGCGGTGCAGATCGAGGTAATCATGGAACAGCTTAATGGACTCTTCTTTCGGCGTGTAATAGGTGAACACGCGCGGCCCGCCATGGATGAACACGTAGCGCGGCAGCAGCGTACCGTCGACTTCCAGGGGTTCAAGCGGGTCAGGTAAATCGTGCGCCAGACATTGAGCGCGAAGCGTAAGCAGGTCTGCCTTCGAGTTATAAGGCAAAACGTACATAATAGGGCGTGACGTATCGAGCCCTAATTCCAGCGCGGGTTCTGCTGGGATAGACTTACTTTTTACCAGTACGCTTAATGGTAAATTAAGTAATTTGTAGTAAATTCGTGGCCAGCCGGACATAAACGATGTAAAGCCTCTGGTTAATAATGCAATTGCGGCGCAAGGATAACAGAAAGCGCGCAAAATTTCTGTTGTTACCCGTCATACTTCAGGTTGCAGCAAAACGCGCTGAAGCTTTAGTTACTGACGCTATTTCTCATAAAAGGTTCTTTAGATGGCCAATAATACCACTGGGTTAACCCGAATCATTAAAGCTGCCGGTTATTCATGGAAAGGCTTTCGCGCCGCATGGGTTAATGAAGCCGCCTTCCGCCAGGAAGCGGTTGCCGCGATCGTTGCAGTTATCATCGCCTGCTTCCTTGATGTTGATGCTATCACCCGCGTGCTTCTCATCGGTTCTGTCCTTCTGGTGATGATAGTGGAAATTCTTAATAGCGCTATTGAGGCCGTTGTTGACCGGATAGGGTCGGAATTCCATGAACTGTCTGGCCGGGCGAAAGACATGGGTTCCGCTGCCGTGCTGCTGTCGATTATCACCGCGGCGATCACCTGGGTCACGCTGCTTTGGTCGCATTTCCGATGAGCCTCGAGGAATAATTAAGTCCCTGGTTTTTTGTGCAGTTTTTGGTTCCAAAATCGCCTTTGACTGTATATACTCACAGCATAACTGTATATACACCCAGGGGGCGGTATGAAAGCGTTAACGACCAGGCAGCAAGAGGTGTTTGATCTCATTCGGGATCATATCGGCCAGACGGGTATGCCACCCACGCGTGCAGAAATTGCACAGCGTCTGGGCTTCCGTTCTCCTAATGCTGCCGAAGAGCACCTTAAAGCGCTGGCGCGTAAGGGCGTGATTGAGATTGTTTCCGGTGCCTCACGCGGTATTCGTCTGCTGGTGGAAGAAGAGACCGGTATTCCGCTGGTGGGCCGCGTCGCCGCAGGTGAACCCCTGCTGGCACAGCAGCACATTGAAGGGCACTATCAGGTTGACCCAGGCATGTTCAAGCCGAGCGCCGATTTCCTGCTGCGCGTTAGCGGAATGTCCATGAAAGATATCGGCATTCTGGATGGCGATCTGCTTGCGGTACACAAAACGCAGGACGTGCGTAACGGGCAAGTCGTGGTAGCGCGCATTGATGACGAAGTGACGGTTAAGCGCCTGAAAAAACAAGGTAATACCGTTCAGCTTCTGCCAGAAAACAACGAATTCTCCCCAATTGTGGTGGATCTCCGCGAGCAGAGCTTCTCCATTGAAGGCCTGGCGGTAGGCGTTATCCGCAACGGTGAATGGCTGTAATCTCTTCCTGACAGGCTGTAGCTTCTCTACAGCCTGGCCTATTTTCTGATTCCGGTAATTTCCATGGCATTGCTAACTTCTGCCGATAAGGCGTTGTGGCGTCTTGCGCTACCGATGATTTTTTCCAATATTACCGTTCCCCTGCTGGGGCTGGTGGATACGGCGGTAATCGGGCATCTGGATTCGCCGATCTATCTGGGCGGCGTCGCGATCGGCGCAACGGCGACCAGCTTCCTCTTTATGCTGCTGCTCTTTTTGCGCATGAGTACAACAGGCCTGACGGCTCAGGCGTATGGTGCAAAAGATCCCCTGCGTCTGGCGCGTGCGCTGGTTCAGCCGCTCATGCTGGCGTTCGGTGCCGGCGCGTTAATCGTCCTGTTGCGTACGCCGCTGATCGGTCTGGCGCTCCACATTGTGGGCGGCAGTGATGCCGTGCTGGAGCAGGCCCGGCGCTTCCTCGAAATTCGCTGGCTCAGCGCGCCCGCTTCCCTGGCAAACCTGGTTCTCCTGGGCTGGTTACTGGGCGTGCAGTATGCCCGCGCGCCGGTGATCCTGCTGGTGGTGGGCAACCTGCTTAACATTGTGCTCGATCTCTGGCTGGTAATGGGACTGCACATGAACGTTCGCGGCGCGGCGCTGGCCACGGCGATTGCTGAGTACGGTACGCTGCTGATCGGTTTGTGGATGGTCTGGCGCGTGCTGATGATGCGCGGCATCACCCTCGATCTTCTGAAAACGGCCTGGCGCGGCAATATGCGTAAGCTGCTGGCGCTTAATCGCGACATCATGCTGCGCTCGCTCCTGCTGCAACTCTGCTTTGGTGCGTTAACCGTTTTTGGTGCGCGGCTTGGGCCAGAAATCGTCGCGGTCAACGCAGTGCTCATGACCTTACTGACCTTTACCGCTTACGCGCTGGATGGTTTTGCTTACGCCGTGGAGGCGCATTCCGGGCAGGCATACGGCGCGCGTGAAAGCGGCCAGCTACGCGAGGTGTGGCGGGCTGCCTGCCGTCAGGCGGGTCTGGTGGCGCTGATCTTTGCCCTGGTTTACGCCTGTTTTGGTGGGCATATTGTCGCGCTACTTACCTCGCTGCCCGCGCTTCAGGCGCTTGCCGATCGCTACATCCTCTGGCAGGTGGTATTACCGGTGGTGGGCGTGTGGTGCTATCTGCTGGACGGCATGTTTATTGGTGCCACGCGAGGGGCGGAGATGCGCAACAGCATGGCCGTCGCGGCGGCGGGCTTCGGCCTTACGCTGCTAACCGTGCCGTATCTTGGCAATCATGGCCTGTGGCTGGCGCTGGCGGTTTTTCTCTCATTGCGTGGCCTTTCGCTGGCCGTTATCTGGCATCGTCACTGGCGAAACAATACCTGGTTTCCTGCCCGACCTGATATGTCGTAGCGGTTAAAGATTCCGAATATAAAAATAACTTCCGAATCCTTAACTACAATAATAATCACGTCCAGCAGAAAAGAACGAAGCGGACGATACTCATAGACGCTTAACACGAGGACACGATTATGAATAAAGACGAAATCGGCGGCAACTGGAAGCAATTCAAAGGTAAAGCGAAAGAACAGTGGGGTAAGCTGACAGATGACGATATGACCGTCATTGAAGGTAAGCGCGATCAGCTGGTAGGTAAAATCCAGGAGCGCTACGGTTACGAAAAAGATCAGGCGGAAAACGAAGTCAAAGACTGGGAAACCCGTAACGACTACCGCTGGTAACCGACACTATCCCCAAGGGCGGCCATGAGCCGCCTTTTCTTTGGCCTTAACGCGGCTTTTTCTTCACCAGAATCGAGTGATCGTGCTGACAGGCATCCTGATGGCGGCATGACTCCACCTCTACGCAGGCAGAACATAAACCGTGTGCTTCGATTACGTTATGGCGCAGGGCAAAGCCCATTCTGGCCGCCAGCGTATGCATAATATCTTCCACCCCTTCCGCACACTCCTCCTTCACCACGCCACAGCGATCGCAGATAAACATGGCGGACGTGTGGGTCGGCTGGTCAAAAAGATGGCACAGCACATAGCTGTTTGTTGACTCCACCTTATGCACAAACCCTTGTTCCAGCAGAAAATCCAGCGCCCGATAGACGGTTGGCGGTTTTGCCTGCGGCTCGCTTTCACGTAACAGGTCGAGCAGATCGTAGGCGCTGATGGCACCCTGTTGCAGGCTCATCAGACGCAGGACCTCAAGGCGCTGTGGGGTCAGGCGCACATTGCGTTGCGCGCACAGCTTTTCAGCTTGCGCTAACAGCTCTTTTGTGGACTTGTCCATCGGGCACCTCGGATGTGATAAGGGTTCAAACCCTCACTTTATCATGTTCTGGTAAAAACACCGAGATCCACCAGGCTGTGCTATACCTGACGCATCGTAAATCGGGAGATCGCACAATGAAAAGACCTGACTGTATTCGGCACTGGCGGGACGTGGAAGGTGCCGATGACGCCACTTATCCTGACAGCAACGAACGTTTCTCAATTGGCGCGCCGCTGGCCCGCAAGCTGGGTCTCGGCCGCATTGGTATTCACCATGAACGGCTGCCGCCCGGACGCCGCACGTCTTATCCGCATGCGGAAAGTGATGAAGAAGAGTTTGTATACGTTCTGGAGGGTTATCCTGAGGCCTGGATCAATGGCTATCTGTGGAAGCTCGAACCCGGCGACAGCGTCGGGTTTCCTGCCGGCACGGGTGTGTGCCATACCTTTATCAACAATACCGAGGAAGAGGTGCGCTTACTGGTAGTGGGCGAGGCCAATAAAAAGCACAACCGCATCTACTATCCACTTAATCCGGTTTATGCCGCAACGCGCGAAGATCGCTGGGTAGACCATCCGCCTCAGTTTTTTGGGCCGCACGATGGAAAACCTGGGCGAAAATAATTTCCTCTTCTATAAATATTGATGGTCGTCACACATTAGAACAGGCCGGGATGGAATTTAACTTAGGGAAATAGCGGGTCTTTTTGTACTTATTCACAGCAATAGTTCGTTCCTGTTTGGGTGATAACAGACAGGGTTAACTAATAACAAACTATTTACGAGCACACTGTGAAAAAACATTTTAAATTTTCGATGGTTAGCATCGCTGTCTCCTTTTTTATGGCAAATCAGGCGGGAGCAGCCAATACCTGGACGGAAGCGCGTAGCGACGCAATGGGTGGCACGGGCGTAGCGGCCGGAAGTTATGGCAGCGGCGCCTTGATCAACCCGGCGCTGCTGGCAAAGTCAAAACCTGAGGATGACGTGACGGTTATTTTGCCGTCCGTCGGCGTGCAGGTGACCGATGAGGACAATCTTCAGGACGAGATTGATACCATCAATGACAAAATCAATCGCTATCAGGACGTGGTGGATAGCCTGACGCCGATTGAAATCATCACCAACCCGTTAGGCTCAATCAACCAGTTCCAGGGCGCAGCGAAAGATCTCGCGGATGAGCTGGACTATCTGAAAGGCAAAACCGCGCGCGCCACCGCAGGGGCGGGGATTGCCGTCAGCATTCCTAACGACGTGCTTTCCGTGGCCTTTATGGCGAAAGGCTATGCCCACGGGCGCGTGAGCACTTCTATCGATCAGCAGGACATTGATTATCTGCGTGGCATCCAGCGAAGCGACGCGGTGGCGGCCGGTGTGGCGCTTGACGCTGCGCTAAACGGTACCGATCAAATCACCAAAAACCTCAACTCGACGGCCTCTGGCCGGGCGGCGATTGTGTCCGACTACGGTATTGCGGTGGCCCGCCAGTTCGATCTTGGCGGCGTTCCGGTTTCCGTTGGCGTTACGCCAAAGCTGCAAAAAACCTGGCTCTATAACTACACCACCTCAATCTACGATTACGACAGTAATAAGTGGAACGACAGCCGCTACCGTACCGACGACACTGGCTTCAACGTCGATGCCGGTATTGCCGCTGATTTCGGTGAAAACTGGACGGTCGGCGTGAGCGGGCAAAACCTGATGTCCCGCGATATCGATACCAAAGATATCCGCATCCGCAACGGGCGCACGGGAGAGGTAGTGAGTTACAAAGATACCTACCAGATCCGTCCGCTGGTGACCGCCGGAGCGGCCTGGCATAACGATCTGGTGACCCTGACCGCAGACGGCGACCTGACCGAGACCAAAGGCTTCAAAAGCGAAGATACGTCCCAGTACGCTGGCATTGGTGCAGAAGTCACACCGCTGAGCTGGCTGGCGGTACGCGCCGGTTATCGTGCGGACATGAAAGGTAACGACAGCAACGTCTTTACCGGCGGCCTCGGTTTTGCGCCGTTCAGCTCCGTCCATGTTGACCTGATGGGGCTTTATGGCGAAGACGAGACCTGGGGCGCAGGGGCGCAGTTGAGTATGACGTTCTAAAGTACACCGGAGGCGCTGCGCCTCCGGCTTTTCTTTGTGCTATAGTAGCGCCCCTTTTCCACCAGATGCTTAAAAGTTCGCCATGTCGTCAGAATTCCAGACCGCTTTCCCTGCACACCGTTTCTCCATCGCGCCGATGCTCGACTGGACGGACAGACACTGCCGCTATTTCCTGCGTCAGCTCTCCCGCCATACGCTGCTCTACACCGAAATGGTCACTACCGGCGCAATTATTCACGGCAAGGGAGACTATCTGGCGTACAGCGAAGAAGAGCATCCGGTTGCGCTGCAACTCGGTGGTAGCGATCCGGCTGCGCTGGCGCAGTGTGCGAAGCTGGCTGAAGCGCGCGGCTATGACGAGATTAACCTCAACGTCGGCTGCCCGTCCGACCGTGTGCAAAACGGTATGTTCGGCGCGTGCCTGATGGGTAATGCAAACCTGGTGGCGGACTGCATCAAAGCGATGCGCGACGTCGTCTCTATTCCGGTCACGGTCAAAACCCGTATAGGCATCGACGACCAGGACAGCTACGAATTTCTGTGTGATTTCATCAACACGGTGTCCGGGAAGGGCGAGTGCGAGATGTTTATCATCCATGCCCGTAAAGCCTGGCTCTCTGGCCTTAGCCCGAAAGAGAACCGCGAGATCCCGCCGCTGGACTACCCGCGCGTGTATCAGCTGAAGCGCGACTTCCCGCACCTGACTATGTCGATCAACGGCGGTATTACCTCGCTGGACGAGGCTAAAGCGCATCTCGAACATATGGATGGCGTGATGGTCGGACGCGAGGCGTATCAGAATCCGGGCATTCTGGCGACGGTCGACCGGGAAATTTTCGGCATTGAAGGTGCCGATACCGATCCGGTGGCCGTGGTGCGCGCTATGTATCCGTACATTGAGCGCGAGCTGAGTAAGGGTACGTACCTGGGCCATATTACCCGCCATATGCTTGGCCTGTTCCAGGGCATTCCTGGCGCGCGCCAGTGGCGTCGTTACCTCAGCGAGAACGCGCATAAAGCCGGTGCGGACGTTGAGGTTCTGGAACACGCGCTGCGTCTGGTTGCGGATAAACGTTAAATTTCGCTAAAAGATGGTCAATTACACCACGCCCTGCAAGAGATTGCGGGGCGTTTTGCTTTAAGAACAACGACTTATTTTTGGCACGTTTCTTGTAATGATCGCAGCATCATTCGGGAACTCGTGGGAGAGCACCATGCTGGAACTACTTTTTGTGATTGGCTTTTTTATCATGCTGATGGTCACGGGCGTGTCGCTGCTCGGTATTCTGGCCGCGCTCGTTGTGGCCACGGTGGTAATGTTTGTCGGCGGCTTATTTGCCCTGACGATTAAGCTCCTGCCGTGGTTACTTCTGGCGATTGCGGTGGTATGGGCGATACGGGCGATTAAATCACCAAAACTGCCCACTTATCAGCGTAATAACCGCTTCCGTTACTAAGGTATTGAGGGGTTCGTCACATACCTGCAACTTTTCCGGCAGCAATCCTTAGAACAGAATAGGATTTACTTATCGAATCTGTCACTATGACTGCCGCTAAAGAATTCATCGAGCTGTACCCTACATACAGCCGAACTAAAAAAAGAAAGGGCTTCCCACGGGAAGCCCAATTTCTTTTTATGGCTCAGGGAATTAACAGGCTTGACCCCTGCGTTGCCCGGCTCTCCAGCACTTCATGCGCGCGTTGTGCATCGGTTAGCGCGAATTTCTGCGCGTCCGCCACGTCTACTTTGATGACGCCGCTGGCAATCAGCGAGAACAGCTCATTGCTGGCTTCCTCAAGTTCTTCCCGGTTGGTGATATAACCTTGCAGGGAAGGGCGTGTGACGTACAGCGACCCTTTCTGATTCAGAATGCCGAGATTGACGCCGGTGACAGCGCCAGAGGCGTTACCGAAGCTCACCATCAGCCCGCGACGTTGCAGGCAGTCCAGCGAAGACTCCCACGTGTCTTTCCCCACCGAGTCATACACGACGCGCACCTTTTTGCCGCCGGTGATCTCTTTTAGCCGCTCAACGATGCTCTCTTCCCGGTAGTTGATTACCTGCCAGGCGCCCGCGTCCAGCGCACGCTGTGCTTTTTGGGCGCTGCCTACGGTGCCGATCAGCTTCGCGCCCAGTGCTTTCGCCCACTGGCAGGCAATCAAGCCCACGCCACCTGCGGCAGCATGGAACAGAAACTGCTCATCGGGCTTAATTTCATAGGTTTTGCGCAGCAGATAATAGACCGTCAGCCCCTTCAGGAATGAGGCGGCGGCCTGCTCGAAGCCAATCGCATTCGGCAGAAGCGCCGCTTTCTCGGCCGGAACATTGTGGACGGAGCTGTAAGCGCCCAGCGCAGACTGCGCGTACACCACGCGATCGCCTTCTTTGATGTGCTTGACCCCGCTACCCACTTTGATGACGATACCGGCCGCCTCGGTACCCAGCCCGCTCGGCATCGACGGAGGCGGATAGAGGCCGCCGCGAATATAGGTATCGATGTAGTTAATGCCAATCGCTTTGTTTTCAACCTGGATTTCATTTTCACCAGGCGCGGCGGGGGTGAACTCCACCGCGTTGAGTACGTCAGGGCCACCATGCTTGTGAAATTCAATACGTGTTGCCATGCTTCCTCCAGAATGTGGTAATCTTTCGACCCACTCTTTATCTCGGTAACTCCATTCACTATGGCAGGAAACAAACCCTTCAACAAACAGACTGAACCCCGTGAACGTGATTATCAGGTCGCCGGGTTAAAAGTCCCGCCGCACTCGATTGAAGCGGAACAGTCGGTGTTGGGCGGTTTAATGCTGGATAACGAACGCTGGGACGACGTTGCCGAGCGCGTCGTTGCAGAAGATTTCTATACCCGTCCGCACCGTCATATCTTCACGGAAATGGCGCGTTTGCAGGAGTCGGGCAGCCCGATTGACCTGATTACGCTCGCAGAATCGCTGGAGCGCCTGGGGCAATTGGACAGCGTCGGCGGCTTTGCCTATCTGGCAGAACTGTCAAAAAACACGCCAAGCGCCGCGAACATTAGCGCTTATGCTGACATCGTCCGCGAACGCGCGGTTGTCCGCGAGATGATTTCGGTGGCGAACGAGATCGCCGAGGCCGGTTTCGACCCGCAGGGCCGCACCAGCGAAGATCTACTCGACCTGGCGGAATCCCGCGTCTTTAAAATCGCCGAAAGCCGTGCCAACAAAGACGAAGGCCCGAAAAACATTGCCGACGTGCTCGACGCCACCGTTGCGCGTATAGAGCAGCTTTTCCAGCAGCCGCACGATGGCGTGACGGGGGTAAACACCGGCTATGACGATCTCAACAAAAAAACGGCGGGTCTTCAGCCGTCGGATTTGATTATCGTCGCGGCGCGTCCGTCGATGGGTAAAACGACATTTGCGATGAACCTCGTCGAAAACGCGGCGATGTTGCAGGATAAGCCGGTGCTTATCTTCAGTCTCGAAATGCCCTCGGAACAGATTATGATGCGTTCTCTGGCATCCCTGTCGCGCGTGGATCAGACCCGCATCCGTACCGGCCAACTGGACGACGAGGACTGGGCGCGTATCTCCGGCACCATGGGCATTTTGCTGGAAAAACGGAACATCTATATCGATGACTCCTCCGGCCTGACGCCGACGGAAGTGCGCTCCCGCGCGCGCCGCATCGCCCGTGAACACGGCGGCATCGGCCTTATCATGATCGACTACCTTCAGCTGATGCGCGTCCCGTCGCTCTCCGACAACCGTACGCTGGAGATCGCCGAGATTTCCCGCTCGCTCAAGGCGTTAGCTAAAGAGCTGCACGTTCCGGTGGTGGCGCTGTCGCAGCTTAACCGCTCCCTGGAACAGCGTGCAGACAAACGCCCGGTCAACTCCGACCTGCGTGAATCCGGCTCCATTGAGCAGGATGCTGACTTAATCATGTTCATCTACCGTGATGAGGTCTATCACGAGAACAGCGACCTGAAAGGGATCGCCGAAATTATTATTGGTAAGCAACGTAACGGCCCCATCGGTACGGTGCGTCTCACCTTTAACGGCCAGTGGTCGCGTTTCGACAACTATGCCGGTCCTCAATATGATGATGAGTAATTTCTAAGGAATTCAAATGCAAGCGGCAACTGTTGTGATTAACCGCCGCGCTCTGCGACACAACCTGCAACGTCTGCGAGAACTGGCGCCCGCCAGCAAGCTCGTTGCAGTCGTGAAAGCGAACGCTTACGGACACGGTCTTCTTGAGACCGCGCGAACGCTCCCCGATGCCGACGCCTTTGGTGTCGCCCGTCTCGAAGAAGCCCTCCGCCTGCGCGAAGGCGGCATTACGCAACCGATTCTGCTCCTTGAAGGCTTTTTTGAAGCCTCGGATCTGCCGACCATTGCAGACCAGCAGCTGCACACGGCGGTTCATAACGAAGAACAGCTGGCCGCGCTGGAAACGGCTGAACTGAGCGAGCCGGTCACCGTCTGGATGAAGCTCGATACGGGCATGCACCGTCTGGGCGTGCGCCCGGAAAACGCGGAGGCGTTTTATCAGCGTTTGTGCCAGTGCAAAAATGTGCGTCAGCCGGTGAACATCGTTAGCCATTTTGCCCGTGCCGACGAGCCCGAGTGCGGGGCAACAGAACAGCAGCTCGATATCTTCAACACCTTCTGCGAAGGCAAGCCGGGAATGCGCTCCATTGCGGCATCCGGCGGCATTCTGCTGTGGCCGCAGTCCCACTTCGACTGGGCGCGTCCGGGCATTATCCTGTATGGCGTTTCCCCGCTTGAGAACAAACCCTGGGGACCGGACTTTGGCTTTAAGCCGGTGATGTCGCTGGTTTCAAAGCTGATTGCCGTGCGTGAGCACAAAGCAGGCGAGCCGGTAGGTTACGGCGGCACCTGGACCAGCGAGCGCGACACGCGGCTTGGCGTGGTGGCGATGGGCTACGGCGACGGCTATCCCCGCGCCGCACCAACGGGCACACCGGTGCTGGTTAATGGCCGCGAAGTGAAGATTGTCGGTCGCGTGGCGATGGACATGATTTGTGTCGATCTGGGACCCGATGCGCAGGATAAAGCGGGCGACGATGCGGTGATGTGGGGCGAAGGGCTGCCCGTCGAGCGCATTGCTGAGGTTACAAAAGTGAGTGCTTACGAACTTATTACGCGTCTGACGTCGCGGGTGGCGATGAAATACCTCGACTGAGCTTTAACGGGATGCGATGCATCCCGCTTCTGTTAACATCCTCTCGATCTTCTCCTGCTTCCGGTTTATTGTTGAACACCCTGCCTCATAATAATCCGGAGAACATCGCGTGTTTCAGAAAGTAGACGCCTACGCCGGCGACCCTATTCTCTCCTTGATGGAGCGTTTCAAAGAAGATCCTCGCAGCGATAAAGTGAACCTCAGCATTGGTCTTTATTACAACGAGGACGGCATCATTCCTCAACTGAAAGCCGTTGCCGAAGCTGAAGCGCGTCTTAACGCAACCCCGCACGGGGCTTCGCTTTATCTGCCGATGGAAGGGTTAAATACCTACCGTAATACCATTGCGCCGCTGCTGTTTGGTGCGGACCACGCGGTGCTCGCGCAAAAGCGCGTGGCGACTATCCAGACGCTGGGTGGCTCGGGTGCGCTGAAGGTAGGCGCAGATTTCCTGAAAAAATATTTCCCGGATTCAGGCGTGTGGGTCAGCGACCCGACATGGGAAAACCACGTGGCCATCTTTGAAGGCGCGGGCTTTAAGGTTGCGACCTATCCGTGGTTTGACAGCGAGACTAACGGCGTGCGCGTTGACGCGCTGCTGGAAAAACTGGACACCCTGCCGGCGCGCAGCATCGTGCTGCTGCACCCGTGCTGCCATAACCCGACCGGAGCCGATCTCACCAATCCACAGTGGGATGCCGTAATTGAGGTACTGAAGTCGCGTGACCTGATCCCGTTCCTCGACATCGCCTATCAGGGCTTTGGCGCGGGCATGGAGGAGGACGCCTACGCCATTCGCGCGATTGCCAGCGCGGGTCTGCCGGCGCTGGTCAGCAACTCTTTCTCAAAAATCTTCTCCCTTTACGGCGAGCGCGTCGGCGGTCTGTCCGTAGTGTGTGAAGACGCTGAAGCCGCAGGGCGCGTACTCGGCCAGCTGAAAGCGACGGTCCGCCGTATCTACTCCAGCCCGCCGAACTTTGGTGCGCAGGTGGTGGCGACCGTTCTGGGCGACGAACAGCTGAAAGCCACCTGGCTTGCGGAAGTGGAAGCGATGCGCAAGCGCATTCTGTCGATGCGTCAGGAGCTGGTTAACGTGCTGAAAGAGGCGGTACCGGGGCAGAACTTCGACTATCTGCTTAAGCAGCGCGGGATGTTTAGCTACACCGGACTGAGCGCTGCACAGGTCGATCGCCTGCGTGACGAGTTCGGCGTCTACCTGATCGCCAGCGGCCGTATGTGCGTGGCGGGGCTAAATGCTGGCAACGTCCAGCGCGTGGCGCAGGCCTTTGCATCCGTAATGTAAGTATTCACTTACTTGCATGCATATGTAGGCCGGGTAAGGCGCAGCCGCCACCCGGCTTTTTTGTTCGCGCCGGTGCCAGTAATGTCCCGTCCACGCTTTGTGATCGTCTTCTTTTTATTCAGCTTCATAACTAAAAATTCCTTTCCTTCCCCTCCCGCTGGGGTTATGGTCGGATAGTTTTTTGACCATCCGCTCAAAATAAAACGATAACAAACTGAATATTCAGGGGAAAATATGCGCAAGATCACACTGGCGCTCAGCGCCGCCTGCTTATTGTTCTCGCTTAATAGTACCGTTGTTGCGCGGGCTTCTGCCCCGACGCCGCTTTACACCGGAACCACCGCCGCCATTCTTGCCGAACAGGCGCCCATTCACTGGGTTTCCGTGGCACAAATCGAAAACAGCCTGACGGGCCGCCCGCCCATGGCCGTGGGCTTCGACATTGACGATACCGTGCTCTTCTCCAGCCCCGGTTTCTGGCGCGGCAAAAAAACCTACTCACCGGACAGCGAAGCCTATCTGAAAAACCCGGAATTCTGGGAAAAGATGAACAACGGCTGGGATGAGTTCAGTATCCCGAAAGAAGTTGCCCGCGCGCTGATCGCCATGCACGTAAAGCGTGGCGACAGCATTTTCTTCGTGACCGGACGTAGCCAGACCAAAACGGAAACCGTCTCGAAAACGCTCCAGGATGATTTCCTGATCCCGGCCTCCAGCATGAATCCGGTCATTTTTGCCGGCGATCGTGAAGGGCAAAACACCAAAACCCAGTGGCTGGAAAAGAAAAACATCAAAGTGTTCTACGGGGATTCCGATAATGACATCACGGCGGCGCACGACGTGGGGGCCAGAGGCATCAGGGTGTTACGCGCCTCGAATTCCACCTACCGACCGCTGCCGATGGCCGGAAAATTTGGTGAAGAGGTGATCGTTAACTCCGAATACTGATGCGTTAACGGCGGGATGGGTGCTTTTTTAAGCAAATCTCGCCGCGCGGGTTTTACCTTTCGCTTTCTTGCTGCACACTTAGAAAGATTCACCTTTCATAATGGAGCAGCACATGTGGTATCAACAGACCCTGACCTTAAGCGCAAAATCACGCGGTTTTCACCTGGTGACGGACGAAGTCATCGGGCAAATCCGCGACCTGTCGCGCGTCAAAACGGGTTTGCTGCATCTGCTGCTCCAGCACACGTCTGCTTCTCTCACGCTCAATGAAAATTGCGATCCCACCGTCCGGTCTGACATGGAGCGGCATTTTCTGAAGACCGTCCCGGATAACGCCCCGTATGAGCATGATTACGAAGGGGCGGATGATATGCCTTCGCATATCAAATCCTCTTTGCTGGGCGTCTCGCTGACGCTGCCGGTCCAAAACGGGCGGTTACTGCTGGGCACGTGGCAAGGGATCTGGCTGGGAGAACATCGCATTCACGGTGGTTCGCGTAAAATTATCGCAACGCTACAAGGGGAATAAAGATGACAATTTCGGAGATACTTCAGTACTGCATGAGCAAGCCGGGCGCGGAACAAAGCGTTCACAGCGACTGGAAAGCCACGCAGATCAAAGTGGGTGATGTTCTGTTTGCGATGGTGAAAGAGGTAGAGGCGCGGCCTGCGGCATCGCTGAAAACCAGTCCGGAACTGGCCGATTTACTGCGCCAGCAGCACAATGATGTCAGGCCAAGTAAGCATCTTAACAAAGCGCACTGGAGTACGGTGTTTCTCGACGGCTCGCTGCCAGATTCGCAAATTTACTACCTGGTGGATGCGTCGTATCAACAGGCGGTGGAACTGCTGCCGGAAACGATCCGACAGCAGCTCTCCGTGTGACGATTACAGCAACGGTTTAAGGAAGCGCGCGGTGTGCGAGGCTTCGCACTCTGCAACGGTCTCTGGCGTACCGGAGACGAGGATTTCACCGCCGCCGCTGCCGCCTTCCGGGCCGAGATCGACAATCCAGTCCGCGGTTTTAATCACGTCCAGATTGTGCTCAATCACCACGATGGTGTTGCCCTGATCGCGCAGCTGGTGCAGCACGTCCAGCAGCTGCTGGATATCCGCAAAGTGCAGGCCGGTGGTCGGTTCATCCAGAATGTACAGCGTCTGGCCGGTACCGCGTTTGGACAGCTCACGCGCCAGCTTCACGCGTTGCGCCTCACCGCCGGACAGGGTTGTTGCTGACTGCCCCAGGCGAATGTAGGTCAGGCCCACGTCCATCAGGGTTTGCAGCTTACGCGCCAGCGCAGGGACGGCGTCAAAGAACTCGCGCGCCTCTTCGATGGTCATATCCAGCACTTCGTGGATGGTCTTGCCTTTATACTTAATTTCCAGCGTTTCGCGGTTATAGCGCTTGCCTTTGCACTGGTCGCACGGCACGTAGATATCCGGCAGGAAGTGCATCTCAACCTTGATCACACCGTCGCCCTGGCACGCTTCACAGCGGCCGCCGCGCACGTTAAAGCTGAAGCGTCCTGGGGTATACCCGCGCGAACGCGCTTCCGGTACGCCGGCGAAGAGTTCACGTACGGGCGTGAAGACGCCGGTATAGGTCGCCGGGTTGGAACGCGGCGTACGGCCAATCGGGCTCTGGTCGATGTCGATAACCTTGTCGAAATGCTCGAGCCCCTGAATGTCGCGGTACGGTGCAGGCTCGGCCAGCGTCGCGCCGTTCAGCGCCGTCTGCGCTATTGGGAACAGCGTATCGTTGATCAGCGTCGATTTACCGGAACCGGACACGCCGGTAATGCAGGTAAACAGCCCGACAGGCAGCGTCAGGGTGACGTCCTTCAGGTTGTTGCCGCGCGCCCCGGTCAGCTTCAGCACTTTTTCCGGGTTCGCCGCGACGCGCTGTTTTGGCACTTCAATCTTGCGCTTGCCGCTCATGTACTGGCCGGTCAGCGACTCGGGCACCGCCATAATGTCCTTCAGCGTCCCTTCCGCCACCACCTGACCGCCGTGCACGCCCGCGCCCGGGCCGATGTCGATCACGTGATCTGCCGCGCGAATGGCGTCTTCATCGTGTTCCACCACGATCACCGTGTTGCCGAGGTTGCGCAAGTGTACCAGCGTGCCGAGCAGCCGCTCGTTGTCGCGCTGGTGCAGGCCGATAGAGGGCTCATCGAGCACGTACATCACGCCCACAAGACCGGCGCCAATCTGGCTCGCCAGACGGATACGCTGGGCTTCACCGCCGGAGAGCGTTTCCGCCGAGCGGGAAAGCGTCAGGTAGTTCAGGCCGACGTTCACGAGGAACTTGAGGCGGTCGCCGATCTCTTTCAGCACTTTTTCGGCGATTTTCGCGCGCTGGCCGGAAAGCTTCAGGTTGTTGAAGAAGTCCATCGCGTGGCCGATGCTCATGTCTGAGATGGTCGGCAGCGCCGTATTTTCAACAAACACGTGGCGCGCTTCGCGACGCAGACGCGTGCCCTCACAGGTGGCGCAGGAGCGATTGCTGATGAACTTCGCCAGCTCCTCGCGCACCGCGCTGGATTCGGTCTCTTTGTAGCGGCGCTCCATGTTGTGCAGCACCCCTTCGAACGGGTGGCGACGCACGGAGGTATCGCCGCGATCGTTCATGTACTTGAACTCAATGTTCTCTTTACCGGAACCGAACAGGATCACTTTGTGCACGTTCGCGCTCAGGCTGGCCCATGGCGCTTCAACGTCGAATTTGTAGTGCTCCGCCAGCGACTTCAGCATCTGGAAGTAATAGAAGTTACGCTTATCCCAGCCGCGAATGGCGCCGCCCGCCAGCGACAGCTCCGGGTTCTGGATCACGCGGTCCGGGTCGAAATACTGCTGAACGCCCAGGCCGTCACAGGTCGGACACGCGCCTGCCGGGTTGTTGAATGAGAACAGGCGCGGTTCCAGCTCACGCATGCTGTAGCCGCAAATCGGGCAGGCAAAGTTGGCGGAGAAGAGCAGCTCTTCCGCTTTGGCGTCGTCCATATCGGAGACCACCGCCGTGCCGCCGGAGAGCTCCAGCGCCGTTTCAAAGGATTCCGCCAGACGCGTCGCCAGATCTTCACGCACCTTAAAGCGGTCAATCACCACTTCAATGGTGTGCTTCTTTTGCAGCTCCAGCTTTGGTGGATCCGACAGGTCACACACTTCACCGTCGATACGGGCGCGGATATAGCCCTGGCTTGCCAGGTTTTCCAGCGTTTTGGTGTGCTCACCCTTACGCTCTTTAATGATTGGCGCCAGCAGCATCAGGCGCTTGCCTTCCGGCTGCGACAGCACGTTATCCACCATCTGGCTGACGGTCTGAGCCGCCAGCGGGACGTCGTGGTCCGGGCAGCGCGGCTCGCCTACGCGCGCATACAGCAGGCGCAGGTAGTCGTGGATTTCGGTAATGGTACCGACCGTGGAACGCGGGTTATGCGACGTGGATTTCTGCTCAATGGAGATAGCAGGGGATAACCCTTCAATGTGGTCGACATCCGGTTTTTCCATCAGCGACAGGAACTGACGCGCGTACGCCGAGAGCGATTCAACGTAACGACGCTGTCCTTCGGCATACAAGGTGTCGAAAGCCAGTGAGGATTTGCCAGACCCCGAAAGCCCGGTCACGACGATGAGTTTGTCGCGAGGGATTATGAGGTTGATATTCTTGAGATTGTGGGTGCGGGCGCCCCGAACTTCGATCTTATCCATTCACCTTTCCCGGTTGGAACACGGATTGCCTGATTTGTTTGAAGGACAAACGGCTGTCAGAAACGGCTAATTATGACACAATTTGACCTGTTTGAATATACAGTATTGGAATGCATTTTCTGATTGGCTGTGTAACAATGTCGAGTTGCGAGAGAACTCTGGAACGTGCTACGCAACTATCAAAGTGCAGCATGGAAATGGTACACTCGCGCGTTTACACTATTAAGAAACGTATTCAGGAGACACGAACATGGCCAGCAGAGGCGTAAACAAGGTGATTCTCGTCGGTAATCTGGGCCAGGACCCGGAAGTACGCTACATGCCGAGTGGTGGCGCAGTTGCCAACATTACGCTGGCTACTTCCGAATCCTGGCGTGATAAAGCGACCGGTGAAATGAAAGAGCAGACCGAATGGCACCGCGTTGTGCTGTTTGGCAAACTGGCCGAAGTGGCCGGTGAGTATCTGCGTAAAGGCTCTCAGGTTTACATTGAAGGCCAGCTGCGTACCCGCAAATGGACTGACCAATCCGGTCAGGAAAAATACACCACGGAAGTGGTGGTGAACGTGGGCGGCACCATGCAGATGCTGGGTGGCCGTCAGGGCGGTGGCGCACCGGCAGGTGGCGGTCAGAACCAGCAGCAGGGCGGTTGGGGCCAGCCTCAGCAGCCTCAGGGCGGCAACCAGTTCAGCGGCGGCGCGCAGTCTCGTCCGCAGCAGCAGTCTGCTCCGGCACCGTCTAACGAACCGCCAATGGATTTCGACGACGACATCCCGTTCTGATATCCAGACGCGTAAAGCACAAAAAAACCCAGACACCAGTCTGGGTTTTTTATTAACAGGCTATCAGGTAATCACCATCGGCCAGTCTGGTGGAGTATGGCTCATGGCTTCAACCATCACTACTTTGATGTTTTCCCAGACGGCGGCCATATCCACCAGCGTAATGCCGAGCAGACCTGTCGCGAACCAGCATGCGGCGCCCAATCCCAGCAGGGTGCTAATTACAGCGAGACCTGCGTAGTCGGACTTTCGGAACTGAATGTTTAACGTGCTGGCCAGGAACATCAAAACCGCGCTCAACAACGGCCAGCGCAGGAGCACCATGCTGGTGGTAATGGTTGCCATATAACCCATCCTCGACAAAACAGACGAACTGAAATGAAACAATGTTTCTCGTTACATAAGATGTGTGAACTATATCACATTTGCTGTTTTATTCGCCAGTGTCTGCGTGGAGTAAAAGTGGTTTTATAACTCAGGAAAATATATCGTCGACGCTCACTTCAGCGTCTGCGGTGAATTTTTATATTTAATTCATTCAGATAGCAAAACCTTTGCAATACACGATCGGCTGTAAAGGGTTTACAGCAGTCAGTCTATCGATTAATGACCTGTGAAAGATAAAGGCGCGAGATGACTAACGACAGCATGCTGGCCGTGGTGAAGCTGACGTCGCAACGCAACGTGCACTGGGGGCAAGCCCCTCCGGAGTCAGCGTTGAGTCCGCTGACGAGCCGCGCATGGCTGAAGTGTGTCAGGGGCAACGGGATACTTCAGCCATACTGATGCGTGCCGATAAAGTATTATATGACGCCAGGCGTACGGGAAGAGGAAAATCGATTCTGGCATCTGATTATTTATAAATCAGCAGAAGAAAAAATAGCAGGCTATTTCAGTTAGGGAACTTTAACGCCCATCGCGAAGAATTATTCTTCTTATCGAAAACGAAACCAATACTTTTAGTTTGGCTTACGGGAGAATATTATCGGCATCACGAATTTTAGGATTTTTAATAGCAAAAGTCAGTTGCTAACTTCCTGTGATTCATGCAACGTAATCGCCTGTTTATCAAAGCAGCCGGCCTTCATTGCTACAGGCGTACATCATGCAGGGATACAGAGCGGGAAATGAATCGTAGCGCGCAGCGCAAGATGCTCAAAGTGGCAGGGATTATCATGGTAGTTATGCTGCCGGTGATGCTTGCGCTATGGTTTGCCCAGCTAAGAGCCGAGTCGGAAATCAGCTCCCAGCTGCGCACGTTCGCTGAACTGGCTTTAAACAAAACTGAACGGGTTATTCAACAGGTTGATCTGGCCCGGGAAGACGCGGAAAAATATCAGGGCAAAGTTTGTACGCCAGCGCATCGTCAATATATGTTGAACGTTTCCCGCGGTCGTCTTTTTGTTGCTGATTTAATATATGCTGAAGGTCAGAATTTTCTCTGTTCAACCATTTATACACCGGACCATCCTTACACCATCCCCGCGGCCAATTACACACGGAAACCTGACGTTTCCATCTATTATTTTCGCGATACGCCATTTTTTAATGGCTATAAAATGATATATGTGCAGCGCGGAAATTATGTCGTCGTGGTTAACCCGCTATCGTACAGTGAGGTGATGTCAGACGATCGTTCCCTGTCGTGGGGAGTATATGACACCGTCAGCAATGCATTCTTTTCCGTTAGCCAGAAAGCCAATATCCCTTTATTGCATTCGATGATTCGGCATGAGGAAACGACTTTTCAGCAGGATGACCGTTTTTATACTATCGTGAAATCCGGGCAGCGGCCCATTGCGGCCATCGTTTCAACGTCCAGTGCCCGTTTTTATGAAACGCTTTATCACCAGGCTACCCTGACGCTACCGTTGGGGATGATTTGCAGCATAATTATTCTGCTGGTGTGGTCGCGTACACACCGCGAATTCAATTCGCCTGGCCGTCTTCTGCACCGGGCGCTGAATAATCGCCAGCTGTGCGTACATTATCAGCCCATTATTGATATTAAAAATAATCAGTGCGTGGGGGCGGAGGCGCTATTGCGCTGGCCTGGATTTAACGGGCAGGTCATGAGCCCGGCCGAATTTATTCCGCTGGCAGAAAAAGAGGGCATGATCGCGCGCATTACCGATTACGTTGTGGAGGAGGTGTTCAGCGATCTTGGGTATTTTCTTGCCGCTCATCCCGAGCTGTATGTCTCGATTAACCTGTCGGCTTCGGATTTCCACTCTTCGCGTCTTATCGCCCTGATCTCAGATAAAGCCCGCTTTTACTCGGTTCGCGCCCAGCAGATCAAAATAGAGGTGACGGAGCGGGGGTTTATCGATGTGCCAAAAACCACGCCGGTTATCCAGGCATTTCGCCAGGCAGGCTATGAGGTGGCGATCGATGACTTCGGAACCGGCTACTCAAACCTGCATAATCTCTATTCCCTGAACGTCGATATTCTGAAAATCGATAAATCTTTTATCGATACCTTAGCCACTAACAGCACCAGCCACCTTATTGCTGAGCACATCATTGAGATGGCGCAAAGCCTGCGGTTGAAAACCATTGCGGAAGGGGTGGAAACCGCCGAGCAGGTCAGCTGGCTGCTGAAGCGAGGCGTGCAGTATTGTCAGGGATGGCACTTCGCGAAAGCGATGCCGCCCCAGGCATTTATGGCCTGGCAGCAGCAATCCTCGCGTTAACGCGCATTAATTAAGCTGGTGGCGGTAGTCGCTCGGCGTCCGGTCAAACTCGCGGCGGAAGACGCGGGAAAAGGTCTGCTGCGACACATAGCCCAGATCCATTGCGATATCAAAAATGGGCCGCTGCGTTGAGCGTAACGCCTGCGCCGCCAGCAGTAGCCTGCGCTGGCGAATGTATTCACCCAGCGTTTGATGCATCACGGTGCGGAACATTCTCTGTAAATACCATTTCGAATAGCCCGACTTCTTAGCGACCACATCAATGTTCAACGGCTGGTCGATATGTTCATCAATCCATTCAATAAGCGTCTGAATAATTTGCTGATGCGACATAAGGTTGCCCCTCTGTAGATACAACTTTCTCGGTTGATTCGTCGTTTTCTCTGCGGGGGAGTATAATTCCTCAAGTTAACTTGAGGTAAAGAGGTTTTATGGAAAAGAGATTACCGCGCATCAAAGCGCTGTTAACCCCCGGTGAAGTGGCGAAGCGAAGCGGCGTGGCGGTGTCGGCGCTCCACTTCTATGAAAGCAAAGGGTTAATAAAAAGTATCCGTAACGCCGGAAACCAGCGGCGCTACACCCGCGACGTGCTCCGCTACGTGGCGATTATCAAAATTGCGCAACGTATCGGTATCCCCCTGGCCACCATCGGCGACGCGTTCGGCGTATTGCCGGAAGGACACTCGCTGAGCGCGAAAGAGTGGAAGCAGCTGTCGTCCCAGTGGCGTGAAGAGCTTGATCGTCGTATTCACACGCTGGTGGCCCTGCGCGATGAACTGGACGGCTGCATTGGCTGCGGGTGTTTATCACGTAGCGACTGCCCGCTGCGTAACCCGGGCGACAGGCTGGGCGAGCAGGGAACGGGGGCGCGTCTGCTGGAGGAGGATTGAGATTCTGCGGCCCCTTCACCGGGTGGCGCTTCGCTTACCCGGCCTACAAGACCGGGAATGTCGGCCGGGTAAGCGAAGCGCCACCCGGCAACAAGCATAAAGAACTAAAGCGCCACTAAGGGCGCTTTAGTTTTTTCCGGTCTTTGTCTTTCTCTCTATCCCGCTGGTTCACGGGAGGGTTTCCCCCGACATCAGTACCCCTCGTGTCGAGCTTGTGGAGGAGGTTCCGGTTTGTACTGACACTTTAATTTTATGTCTGGCCGCCGTTTTTGCCACCGCAGACGATAGGATTTTAGCCGAATTTTTTTCGTGAAGTTGTTCAGTTTTCTATAGTTAAAAAGTAGCAATCACCGGAGAACATCATGCTAACGGTCCACCACCTTAACCAGTCTCGTTCCCATCGCGTCCTCTGGGCGCTGGAGGAGCTGGGTCTGACGTACGACATCGTGCGCTACCAGCGCGAAAAAACCATGCTCGCACCAGACTCGCTCAAAAAAGTGCATCCGCTGGGAAAATCCCCGGTACTCGAAGATAACGGACTGGTTCTGGCCGAATCAGGGTCGATTCTGGAATATCTTCAGGAAACGTACGATCCGGAATCACGATTCAAACCGTTAGATCCCGCCAGCAAGGTGCAGTACCGTTTCTGGCTGCATTACGCCGAAGGATCACTGATGCCGCTGCTGTTAATGAAGCTGGTGTTTAACAGCCTCGGTAAGCCTCCGGTACCATTTGGCCTGCGCACGCTGGGCAAAGCGCTGGGGCAGGGAGTGCAGAAAGCATATCTCAACCGCCAGCTGGAAACGCACGCGCGCTTTATTGACGCGCATCTTGCCGAAAACCCCTGGTTTGCCGGCGACGCGCTGTCCATGGCGGATATCCAGATGAGTTTTCCGATCTTCGCCCTGCTGGCGCGGGGCGGTATCGACAATCTCAGCCACATAGCGGCATGGAAACAGAACGTGGAGGCGCGCCCGGGCTGGCAGACCACGCTGGAGAAAGGCGGCCCGCTGACCATTCCCGGCGAGGCGTGAAATGTAACGAAATTGCGCATGGACGATAACGTTTGCGCATCCTCTGCTTAATTCTTCATCGCCATGAGGTCATTTTAGCGAAAAACGAGAAAGTTCAGTTGAAAAGGGCGGGTATTAGGCTAGATAATCGTTTGCCTACATTTGACCACCCGTTTTGTAAGCGCGGAGCTAAACGTTTGCTTTTTTTGTGACGCCCCTTTCGTCGCAAACGCAGCACAAGGATTTGACGTTTCGCTGGCAGTGGAGTCTCCACCACGCTTACGGACTTTCAATAAAAATTTTCAGGGGATGTTTTCTATGTCTACGCCATCTGCGCGTACCGGCGGTTCACTTGACGCCATGTTTAAAATTTCTGCTCGCGGCAGTACCGTGCGCCAGGAAGTTGTTGCCGGTCTGACCACGTTTCTGGCGATGGTGTACTCCGTCATCGTGGTGCCGGGCATGCTCGGCAAAGCCGGCTTCCCGCCCGCAGCGGTCTTCGTTGCCACCTGTCTGGTCGCGGGCGTTGGCTCCATCGTGATGGGGCTGTGGGCGAACCTGCCGCTGGCGATCGGCTGCGCCATCTCCCTGACCGCGTTTACCGCTTTCAGCCTGGTGCTGGGCCAGCAGATCAGCGTCCCCGTAGCGCTCGGCGCGGTGTTCCTGATGGGCGTGCTGTTCACCGTGATTTCTGCCACCGGCATCCGCAGCTGGATTTTGCGCAACCTGCCGCAGGGCGTGGCGCATGGCACCGGTATCGGTATTGGCCTGTTCCTGCTGCTGATTGCCGCCAACGGCGTGGGTCTGGTCATCAAGAATCCGCTGGACGGCCTGCCGGTTGCGCTGGGTAACTTTGCGAGCTTCCCGGTGATCATGTCGCTGGTGGGGCTGGCGGTGATTATCGGCCTGGAAAAACTGAAGGTGCCGGGCGGCATTCTGCTGACCATTATCGGCGTGTCCATCGTCGGGCTGATCTTCGACCCGACCGTTCACTTCTCCGGTATTTTCGCCATGCCGTCGCTGAGCGACGACAACGGCAACTCCCTGATCGGCAGCCTGGATATCGTGGGCGCGCTGAACCCGGTGATCCTGCCAAGCGTGCTGGCGCTGGTGATGACGGCGGTGTTTGACGCCACCGGCACCATCCGCGCGGTGGCGGGGCAGGCTAACCTGCTGGATAAAGACGGCCAGATCATCGACGGCGGCAAAGCGCTGACCACCGACTCCCTGAGCAGCGTCTTCTCTGGTCTGGTGGGTGCGGCGCCTGCGGCGGTGTACATCGAATCCGCAGCGGGTACGGCAGCAGGCGGCAAAACTGGCCTGACGGCCATCACCGTTGGCGTGCTGTTCCTGCTGATCCTGTTCCTCTCTCCGCTCTCCTACCTGGTGCCTGCGTATGCGACCGCGCCAGCGCTGATGTACGTCGGCCTGTTGATGCTGAGCAACGTGGCGAAAATCGACTTCGCGGATTTTGTCGACGCCATGTCCGGCCTGATCACCGCAGTATTCATCGTGCTGACCTGTAACATCGTGACCGGCATCATGATCGGCTTCGCCTCGCTGGTGATTGGCCGCCTGGTCTCCGGTGAGTGGCGCAAGCTGAACATCGGCACCGTGGTGATCGCCGTTGCGCTGGTCGCGTTCTACGCGGGCGGCTGGGCAATCTAAATTATCCATTGATGCGAAAACGGGTGGCTCAGGCCGCCCGTTTTTATTTTCAGGACTCATCCCGTTGCCTTTTGCGTTACTCTGGAGAGGATAGAATAAGAGGCACGACGCCTCAGGTTTGGCTTAAAAAGAAACACAGCAAACAGGGAACGCATGGAAATTTTCTTCACAATACTCATCATGACCCTTGTGGTCTCATTATCCGGGGTGGTTACACGCGTACTGCCCTTCCAGGTCCCCCTGCCTTTAATGCAAATAGCCATCGGCGCGCTGCTGGCGTGGCCGACGTTCGGCCTGCACGTGGAGTTCGATCCGGAACTGTTCCTCGTGCTGTTTATCCCGCCGCTGCTGTTTGCCGATGGGTGGAAAACGCCGACGCGCGAATTTCTTGAGCACGGGCGAGAGATCTTCGGCCTGGCGCTGGCGCTGGTGATCGTTACCGTGGTTGGGATAGGTTTCCTGATCTACTGGGCCGTACCGGGTATCCCGTTAATTCCCGCCTTTGCGCTGGCCGCCGTGCTGTCGCCGACCGACGCCGTGGCGCTGTCCGGCATCGTAGGCGAAGGGCGCATTCCAAAGAAAATCATGGGCATTTTGCAGGGTGAAGCGTTGATGAACGACGCTTCCGGCCTGGTGGCCCTGAAGTTTGCCGTGGCGGTAGCCATGGGCACCATGGTCTTTACCATTGGTGGCGCGACCCTGGAATTCTTCAAGGTGGCGATTGGCGGGATCCTCGCAGGCTTTGTGGTGAGCTGGCTGTACGGTCGTTCGCTGCGCTTCCTCAGCCGCTGGGGCGGCGATGAACCGGCGACGCAAATCGTTCTGCTGTTCCTGCTGCCGTTTGCCTCTTATCTGATTGCCGAACATATCGGCGTGTCGGGTATTCTGGCAGCGGTAGCCGCGGGGATGACCATCACCCGCTCCGGCGTGATGCGCCGCGCGCCGCTGGCGATGCGCCTGCGTGCAAACAGTACCTGGGCGATGCTGGAATTCGTGTTCAACGGCATGGTCTTCCTGCTGTTGGGTCTACAGTTGCCGGGCATTATGGAATCTTCGCTGATCGCGGCAGAAGCCGATCCGAACGTTGAAGTCTGGATGCTGTTTACCGATATCGTGCTCATCTACCTTGCGCTGATGCTGGTGCGTTTCGGCTGGCTGTGGACGATGAAAAAGTTCAGCGTTCGCTTCCTGACGAAAAAGCCGATGGAGTTCGGCTCCTGGACCACGCGCGAGCTGCTGATTGCCTCTTTCGCCGGCGTGCGCGGGGCGATCACTCTTGCCGGTGTGCTCTCCATTCCGCTGCTCCTGCCTACGGGCGATGTCTTCCCGGCGCGCTACGAGCTGGTGTTCCTGGCGGCGGGCGTGATCCTCTTCTCGCTGTTTGTCGGCGTGATTATGCTGCCGATTCTGCTGCAACACATTGATGCGGGTGACTCTTCGCAGCAGCATAAAGAAGAGCGGATTGCCCGCGCGGCGACGGCGGAAGTCGCGATTGTCGCCATTGAGAAGATGGAGGAGCGTCTGGCAGCCGATGCCGAAGAGAACATTGACAACCAGCTGCTGAAGGAAGTCAGTTCACGCGTGATTGGTAATTTGCGCCGTCGTGCTGACGGGCGTAACGACGTGGAAAGTTCGTTGCAGGAAGAGAACCTCGAGCGTCGTTTCCGCCTGGCGGCGCTGCGCTCCGAGCGTGCCGAGTTGTATCACCTGCGCGCGACGCGTCAGATCAGCAACGAGACGCTGCAAAAGCTGCTGCACGATCTGGATCTGCTGGAAGCGCTGTTGATAGAGAATCAGTAGCGCGTTGTTGCCCGGTGGCGCTGCGCTTACCGGGCCTACATTTGAACCGTAGGCCGGGTAAGGCGAAGCCGCCATCCGGCACTATTCAGACCGCACCCAAAACCCCTCACAACATTGCAGCCACGCCTGTGCGCTGTGCGACAGATACACCCCTTCACGCCAGATCATCCCTAACTGCCAGTGCAGGTCGCTCTCCAGCGGGATCCAGCGCAGCGTGTTTTTATCCAGCCGTTCGCAAATCGGCTGCGGCAGAATGGCAATCCCCACGCCCGCCTGGACCATTGCCGCGAGGAAATCCCACTGGCCGCTGCGCACCGCAATACGGGGCTTCACGTTATGGTGATTAAACAGCGCCATCAGCTGGCGGCTTAAGGCGAAATCTTCGTTATAAATCAGCAACGGGTGCTCGCCGAGCCGCTCGGGGTTCACCGACTCAACCTTCAGCCAGTCGCCGGAGCGAGGCACCAGCACGCACAGCGGATGGCTGAACAGCGGCAGCGTTGCCAGCCCGCTCTCTTCCTCCACGGGAAGGGCCGTCATGGCCACGTCCAGCTCGCCGTTGATCACCGCCTGCTGCACGGTCAGGCCGCCAAACTCAGAAATTTTAAGCTCAACGCCGGGGTAGCGCTGGCGGAAGAGGCTTATCGGCCCGGCCATCATCATGCCGACCATCGGCGGAATGCCGAGCCGCAGCAGCCCTTTTGTCAGGTGATTAATGTCGCCAAGCTCGGCCTCCAGCTGGCGGAACTCTGCCAGGATCGCCAGCCCGCGCTCGAACACCACGCGCCCGGTATCGGTCAGCAGCAGCTTGCGTCCGTCACGAATAAGCAGGGTACAGTTCAGCTCGTCCTCGAGGTTTTTCAGCATCTTGCTGATGGTCGGCTGGGTAACGAACAACTTCTCCGCTGCGCGGGTAAAACTTTGCTGGCGAACCACCTCGACAAAATAGCGCAGCGTTCTTATGTCCATGATTATTCCTCGAAACTATACCTTCGATGATTTTAATTCATTTCAGTCGATGACGTACGCTCACTATACTGGCGCCTCGTCTCAATTCTGAGGAAAAAACCCATGGCCGTGGCGTTAAGCCGTGTTACGCCTGCCGTTGTGCAACGACTCCAGGTCCCGGTTCAGGTACTGCTCTATGCGGGACTGTTTGTTTTTGCGGAATATCTTGTCGACTGGCTGCACCTGCCTTTACCCGCCAACCTGGTGGGGATGGTGCTGATGCTGGCGCTGATCCTCTGCCGCGCGTTGCCCCTCAGCTGGGTGCGCGCCGGCGCGCGCTGGCTGCTGGCGGAGATGCTGCTATTTTTCGTTCCGGCCGTGGTGGCGGTGGTGAACTATGCGCAGCTGCTGATGGTCGACGGCTGGCGCATCTTCGCGGTTATTGCCCTGAGCACGCTGATGGTGCTGGGGGCCACCGCCTGGGTGGTGGATAAGGTGTACCGGTTCGAAATCAGCAGGCAAAAGCATGACTAACTTTCAGATAAGCGTACTGTGCCTGATCGTGACGGTCGCCATCTACTTTGCCAACAAGCGCCTGTATCGCCGCTTTCGCACGCTGCCGCTGATGCCGCTGGTCTTCACGCCCATCCTGCTGGTGATGATGCTGGTCTTCGGCCATATCTCCTGGCAGAACTACATTGGTGAATCCCACTGGCTGCTGTGGCTGCTCGGCCCGGCGACTATCGCCTTTGCGGTGCCGGTGTATGACAACCTGGCGATTATCAAACGCCACTGGATGTCGCTCAGCGCGGGGGTAGTCACCGCGACGGTGGTGGCGGTCTGTAGCTCCGTCTGGCTGGCGCGGCTGTTTACCCTCTCCGATGAAATTCAGCGCAGCCTGGCCGTGCGCTCGGTGACCACGCCGTTTGCGCTGGCGGCCGCCAAACCGCTCGGCGGACAGCCGGACCTGGTGGCGCTGTTTGTGGTCGTCACCGGCGTATTCGGCATGGCGGTGGGCGATATGCTGTTTCTGCGGCTGTCCATTCGGGAAGGGATGGCGAAAGGGGCGGGCTTTGGCGCGGCGTCGCACGGTGCGGGAACGGCGCGTTCGTATGAACTCGGTCAGCAGGAGGGCGTGGTGGCAAGCCTGGTGATGATGCTCTCGGGCGTGACGATGGTGTTAATCGCGCCGCTGGTGGCGTGGGTGATGTTTTAAGCTCCCCGGCCAGCATGACCGGGGAGAAAGGCTTAGTGCGCGCGGCCCTGCTCAACGCCCAGGCCGGTCTGCGAGCGGATAAACTGGGCGCGGAATTTCTCACGCTCCAGGTTACCCTCCGGCGAGTTGTCGGTGGCCGAGAAGAACCAGATCCCGATAAACGCCACGGCAATGGAGAACAGCGCCGGGTATTCATACGGGAAGATAGCGCTTTCGTGACCAAGGATCTGCACCCAAATCGTCGGGCCGAGGATCATCAGAACCACTGCCGTCAGCAGCCCCAGCCAGCCGCCAATCATCGCTCCACGGGTGGTCAGTTTTGACCAGTACATGGAGAGCAGAATGATCGGGAAGTTACAGCTCGCCGCAATCGAGAAGGCCAGCCCTACCATGAAGGCGATGTTCTGCTTCTCGAAGAGAATGCCCAGCAGAATGGCGACCACGCCCAGTACCAGCACGGTGATTTTGGAAACCTTCAGCTCGTCGCGCTCGCTCGCGCCTTTACGGAAGACGTTGGCGTAGAGGTCGTGCGATACCGCAGACGCGCCCGCCAGCGTCAGCCCGGCGACCACCGCAAGGATGGTGGCGAAGGCCACGGCGGAGATAAAGCCGAGGAACAGGTTACCGCCCACCGCGTCGGCCAGGTGCACCGCCGCCATGTTGTTACCGCCAATCAGCGCGCCCGCCGCGTCTTTAAACGCCGGGTTCGCCCCCACCAGCATGATCGCGCCGAAGCCGATAATGAAGGTCAGAATGTAGAAGTAGCCCATGAAACCGGTGGCGTAGAACACGCTCTTGCGCGCTTCACGCGCGTCTGACACGGTGAAGAAACGCATCAGAATGTGCGGCAGCCCCGCAGTACCAAACATCAGGCCGAGACCGAGCGAGAGCGCGGATATCGGATCTTTCACCAGCCCGCCCGGGCTCATGATCGCTTCTCCTTTCGGGTGTACCGACATCGCTTCGGTAAACAGGTTATTGAAGCTGAAGCCGACGTGTTTCATCACCATAAAGGCCATAAAGCTGGCGCCGAACAGCAGCAGCACGGCTTTGATGATCTGCACCCAGGTGGTGGCCAGCATGCCGCCGAACAGAACGTACATCACCATCAGCACGCCCACCAGCACCACCGCGACGTGGTAGTTCAGGCCGAACAGCAGCTCGATCAGCTTGCCTGCGCCCACCATCTGGGCAATCAGGTACAGCGCCACGACCACCAGCGAACCGCAGGCTGACAGCATGCGGATAGGGCCTTGCTTCAGACGGTAGGAGGCCACGTCTGCAAAGGTGTAGCGACCAAGGTTACGCAGGCGCTCGGCAATCAGGAACAGAATGATCGGCCAGCCGACGAGGAAGCCGAGGGAGTAGATCAGGCCGTCGTAGCCGGAGGTGTAAACCAGCGCGGAGATCCCGAGGAACGAGGCGGCAGACATAAAGTCACCCGCAATCGCCAGTCCGTTCTGGAAGCCGGTTATGTTGCCGCCCGCGGTGTAGTAATCGTTACGGGAGCGCACGCGTTTCGATGCCCAGTACGTAATGTACAGCGTCAGCACCACGAAAATCAGGAACATGACGATAGCCTGCCAGTTGGTGGGCTGGCGCTGAACCTCGCCGGTAAGGGCATCCGCCGCCTGGGCAGCAAAGGGAAGTGTGGCGGCAAGCGCCGTCAGGACTCGCTTCATGATGCTTTTACCTCTTGCAGTACTGCTTTATTAAGACGATCGAATTCACCGTTCGCACGCCAGACGTACACACCCGTCAGCACAAACGAAATAACGATAACGCCAATGCCAATCGGGATACCGCGCGTAACGCTGGTTCCGGCGTGCAGCGGCGTCCCGAGCCACTGCGGCGCAAAGGCGATCAGCAGAATAAAGCCGACGTAGATAATCAGCATGATGATGGAAAGGATGAAGGCAAACCGTTGCCGTTTTTCGACGAGCTCCCTGTAGTGCGCACTATTCTCTATCTGCTGACAAATATCATGATTCATCACAGAAATCTCCAGAGGTAAGGTTGGTTTGTTTTATCCCCTCTCCCCTATGGGGAGAGGGTTAGGGTGAGGGGAGAGGGAGAAAAGATTATGATGGCATCGCGATGGCCTGCTTCTCTTCGAGCAGTTTGTCCACTACGCCAGGATCGGCAAGCGTTGAGGTATCGCCGAGGTTGCTGGTATCGCCTGCCGCGATTTTGCGCAGGATACGGCGCATAATCTTGCCGGAACGGGTTTTCGGCAGCGAGTCGGTCCAGTGCAGTACGTCCGGCGTGGCAAGCGGGCCAATCTCTTTACGGACCCAGTTGCGCACCTCGGTATACAGCTCCGGAGACGGCTCTTCACCGTGGTTCAGGGTGACGTAGGCGTAGATCGCCTGGCCCTTGATATTGTGCGGAATGCCGACCACCGCCGCTTCGGCAATCTTCGGATGCGACACCAGCGCGGACTCAATCTCTGCCGTACCCAGACGGTGGCCGGAAACGTTCAGCACGTCGTCCACGCGTCCGGTGATCCAGTAATAACCGTCTTCATCCCGACGCGCACCGTCGCCGCTGAAGTACATGTTTTTGAAGGTCGAGAAGTAGGTCTGCTCGAAGCGCTCATGGTCGCCGAACAGGGTGCGTGCCTGGCCTGGCCAGGAATCGACGATCACCAGGTTGCCTTCGGTGGCGCCTTCCTGCGGATTGCCTTCGTTGTCCACCAGCGCAGGCTGAACACCGAAGAACGGGCGGGTGGCCGAACCGGCTTTCAGCTGCGTGGCGCCCGGCATTGGCGTGATCATGAAGCCGCCGGTTTCGGTCTGCCACCAGGTGTCCATCACCGGGCACTTCTCGTTGCCGATTTTCTTCCAGTACCACTCCCAGGCTTCCGGGTTGATCGGCTCGCCTACGGAGCCGAGGATGCGCAGGGAAGAGCGGTCAGTTCCCTCGATGGCTTTATCCCCTTCCGCCATCAGCGCACGGATTGCCGTTGGCGCGGTGTAGAGAATGTTAACCTGATGCTTATCAACCACCTGACACATGCGCGCCGGGGTCGGCCAGTTCGGTACGCCTTCAAACATCAGCGTCGTTGCGCCGCAGGCCAGCGGGCCGTACAGCAGGTAGCTGTGACCGGTGACCCAGCCCACGTCGGCGGTGCACCAGTAGATGTCGCCCGGATGGTAGTCGAAAACGTATTTAAAGGTCGTCGCGGCGTACACCAGATAGCCGCCGGTGGTGTGCAGTACACCCTTCGGCTTACCGGTGGAGCCGGAGGTATAAAGGATAAACAGCGGATCTTCCGCGTTCATCTCTTCCGGCTGATGCTGGTCACTCGCGTTTTCAATCAGATCGCTCCACCACAGGTCGCGCCCCTCGTGCCAGTCGATGTTGCCGCCCGTACGTTTAAAAACAATGACGTTATTGATGGACTTCACGTTCGGGTTTTTCAGCGCTTCATCGACGTTTTTCTTCAGCGGAATACCGCGACCGGCGCGCACGCCCTCGTCAGCGGTGATCACCAGCTTCGAATTAGAGTCAACGATGCGTCCGGCAACCGCTTCCGGCGAGAAGCCGCCGAAGATCACGGAGTGGATCGCACCGATGCGCGCGCAGGCCAGCATAGCCACCGCGGCTTCCGGCACCATGGGCATATAGATAGCCACCACGTCGCCTTTTTTAATGCCCTGGGCCAGCAGCACGTTGGCGAAGCGGCAGACGTCGCGGTGCAGTTCTTTATAGGAGATGTGTTTGCTCTGAGAGGCATCGTCGCCTTCCCAGATAATGGCCGTTTCGTTGCCGCGTTCGGCAAGATGGCGGTCCAGGCAGTTCGCCGCCAGGTTCAGCGTGCCGTCTTCATACCATTTAATGGAGACGTTACCCGGCGCGAAAGAGGTGTTCTTTACCTTCTGATAAGGTTTGATCCAGTCGAGGATGTGGCCCTGTTCGCCCCAGAACGCGTCAGGGCTGGAAATAGACTGCTGATATTTCTCCTGGTACTGCTCCGGGCTTATCAGGCAACGGTCCGCAATGTTTGCGGGAATGTCGTGTTTGTGTATTTGGCTCATGGCTTTTTTTCTCCTTGTAAGATGTTAATAATATGTCGCAAAAACGTTAATAGTAGGGGCTTTACAAGCTTTGTTTAGTATTTGGGCGACAGATCACGCATTGCCTGAAGCGTATGAAAATTGAGCGAATGAAACTTTGAAGGGAAATAATTCATCTAAAGAATTATTCACTTTTTTGCAGTGAAAATATTTTGTATAACAAACGGTTATTTATGCGAATTGCTATAAATTACCGCCAGTGACCCTTTTTGCAGTGAAATGCCTTGTTCTTTAAGGCTTGCGCAGCATGCCGTGCAAATGATACTCATACGGCGCGTTAAAAAATCCCATAAACCAACGCAACACAATTCATACCCTTTCAGTATGTCTCCATATTCATGCAGTTTTGCTGGTGCGGAGATTTCATTGAGGAAGTCAGTTTCTATGAAAAATTTGAAAGTCAGCCTGGCCTGGCAGATCCTGCTGGCCCTTGTGCTGGGCATCTTGCTGGGCAGTTACCTCCATTATCATAGCGACAGCCGCGAGTGGCTGATTGCGAACCTTCTCTCCCCTGCGGGCGATATCTTTATTCATCTGATCAAGATGATTGTGGTGCCCATTGTGATCTCGACGCTGGTGGTCGGTATTGCCGGGGTAGGTGATGCGAAGCAGTTAGGCCGCATCGGTGCAAAAACCATTATCTATTTCGAAGTGATCACCACGGTTGCCATCATTCTTGGCATCACCCTGGCGAACGTATTCCAGCCAGGTTCCGGGATTGATATGTCGCAGCTGGCGACGGTGGATATTTCGAAATATCAAAGCACGACCGCTGACGTGCAGAGCCACGCTCACGGCCTGATGGGTACGATCCTGTCGCTGGTGCCGACCAACATTATCGCGTCGATGGCGAAAGGCGAGATGCTGCCGATCATCTTCTTCTCGGTCCTCTTTGGTCTGGGGCTCTCCTCCCTGCCGGCAACGCACCGTGAGCCGCTGGTGACCGTGTTCCGCTCTATCTCCGAAACCATGTTCAAAGTCACCCACATGGTCATGCGCTATGCGCCGGTTGGGGTCTTTGCGCTGATCGCCGTGACCGTGGCGAACTTCGGTTTTGCCTCCCTGTGGCCGCTGGCGAAGCTGGTGCTCCTGGTGCACTTCGCCATTCTGTTCTTCGCGCTGGTGGTGCTGGGGATTGTGGCGCGCCTGTGCGGGCTGAGTATCTGGATCCTGATCCGCATCCTGAAGGATGAGCTGATTCTGGCGTACTCCACCGCAAGCTCCGAGAGCGTACTGCCGCGCATTATCGAGAAGATGGAGGCGTACGGTGCGCCAGCGTCGATAACGAGCTTCGTGGTGCCGACCGGCTACTCCTTTAACCTGGATGGCTCGACGCTGTACCAGAGTATTGCGGCGATCTTTATCGCGCAGCTGTACGGTATTGACCTGTCGCTGTGGCAGGAGATCGTACTGGTTCTGACGCTGATGGTGACCTCAAAGGGCATCGCAGGCGTGCCGGGCGTCTCCTTCGTGGTGCTGCTGGCGACGCTGGGCAGCGTGGGTATTCCGCTGGAAGGCCTGGCGTTCATCGCCGGTGTGGACCGTATCCTCGACATGGCGCGTACCGCGCTGAACGTGGTAGGTAACGCGCTGGCGGTGCTGGTTATCTCCAAGTGGGAACATAAATTCGACCGTAAAAAGGCGCTGGCGTATGAACGCGAAGTGCTGGGTCGTTTTGATAAGACGGCTGACCAGTAACATCCTAAGCCCGGTGGCGCTGCGCTTACCGGGCCTACGGGTTTTGTAGGCCGGGTAAGGCGAAGCCGCCACCCGGCACGTTATTCTCCGCTCAACGCATCAAACTCCTCACACCCCGTATCAAACCCTTCGGTACAGCTCAGGTTTAGCCAGTAGAGCGCTTTCTGCTTATTCGGCGTGATAAACCCTTTCTCCCCCTGCTGGAACAGCATTCCTGCCCAGTACTCCGCATAGCCGGTGCGTGACAGTGACGAGCTGCGTTTAAACCACGACGCGGCCTGCGCGTCATCCTGAGGGACGTCAACACCGTTGGCATAAATCAGCCCCAGCAGCAGCTGCGCGTCCACCGCCGCGTCGCTATCGATATCTTCGGTCGCCGATTGCAGGAGCTTGATGGCCTGGGGATAGTCGGTTTTACCCGCCTGCGTGTTCACCAGAATGCGCGCCAGCATAATTGTGCCGCGCTTGCTGCCTGCGATGGTGGCCTGCTGCGCCAGCGTTTTGGACTGAGCATAATCCCCCTGCGTAAAGAGGATCTGCGAGAGTAACCCCATGGCGTCGACATCACCGCCTTTCGCGGCTTTCTCGGCCCATAGCGCTGCCTGCATTTTGTCACCGGAGCTGAAGTACGTATCGGCGAGATAATACTGCGCGCGCGCATTGCCCGCTTCAGCCTGCTTTTTATACTGGCCGCCAATCTCATCGGCATGGGCAAATGCGGTTAAAAAGAACAATATCAGAAAAAGGGTTTTCATGGATTCTTATCATCTGGGTACACGCCGCGCAGTATAATCGCGGCGACAGAAGAAAAAAACGGGTGCGTTAAGACCTCAGCATCCCACAAGCCGGGCGGAACACGCGTTCCGCCCGAAGAGGTTAGCCCGCGGTGCAGGCTAATTTTGCCGCCACCTCCTGATGTTCACTCTTTATTGAAAACTCACATAACTTATCGCGAGTAATAAAGGTAAAGATCACTATCGTCAGGCAAATAATAAAGACGATGCCTAACGCAGTTTTTAATGGCGTCATGCCTTTTACTCCTTGCTTACAAAAGAATAAGAGGCTACTCTCAACCTGTTGGTAGTTGAGGGGTAGCCTCGGGTAAATGCAAATTTCCCGGGGCTTTCCACTTTCTGTCCCTCAACAATGCTCAAGACAGAAAGTCTTAAGCACCCGCCGCATATCTTATCCCTCTGAATTAAAATGCAAAGATGTAATTTATTTCCGCGCAAATTACATTTTTCTGCGAGACGCCTTCAGAAATATATATAGATGTAATTAATATTGATGCCAGAAATAATAATGGGGTGAATAACTCACCCCATTTAGTCAGCGATTATTTAACAGCATTAACCCATTGCGCTTTCACGCAGTCGGGCCTTCAGCTTGTTATATTCGTCGATCACATACTGTTCCGCCGCGTGCTGGTCCGCAATCGGCTCCACGTTGACGGCGCAGTATTTATACTCCGGCGTTTTGGTTATCGGGCTGAGGTTCTCCGTCACCAGTTCGTTACAGGCGCCAATCCACCACTGGTAGGTCATGTAAACCGCCCCTTTGTTCGGACGGTCGCTGACCTGCGCACGGGTAATGACGCGGCCTTTACGCGAGTTCACCCACACCAGCGCTTCATCTTCAATACCGAGCCGTTCGGCGTCGGCGGTGTTGATCTGCGCGTAGCCCGGCTCGTCCGCCAGCGCCGCCAGCGCGGCACAGTTGCCGGTCATTGAACGGCAGGAGTAGTGGCCCACTTCGCGCACGGTGGAGAGCACCATCGGAAACTCGTCAGTGAGCTTATCGATCGGCGCGACCCAGTCGCAGGTGAAGAACTGCGCCAGCCCGTTCGGGGTATCGAATTTCTCCTTAAAGAGATAAGACGTCCCCTGGTCGGCCTCCGACTCGTCCCGGCACGGCCACTGGATATACTCCAGCTCGCCCATTTTTTCATAGGTGGCCCCGTAAAAATCCGGGCAGAGATGACGCAGCTCGTCCCAGATCTCCTGGGTGTTGTTGTAGTGCATCGGGTAGCCCATGCGAGTGGCGATTTCGCTGATGATCTGCCAGTCGGTTTTCAGATCCCACTTCGGCTCAACGGCCTTAAAGAAGCGCTGGAAGCCGCGGTCTGCCGCCGTATAGACACCCTCATGCTCGCCCCAGGAGGTCGACGGGAGAATCACATCCGCCGCCGCCGCGGTTTTGGTCATGAAGATATCCTGGACAATCACCAGCTCCAGATCCTCAAAGCCTTTGCGCACCGCTGACAGCTCGGCGTCGGTCTGGAGCGGATCTTCACCCATGATGTAGGCCGCCCGCACTTCGCCGTGCGCCGCGCGGTGCGGCAGCTCGCTGATGCGGTATCCGGTGTGTTCCGGCAGGCTCTCCACGCCCCAGGCCTTCGCAAACTTCTCGCGATTTTCCGGGTACTTCACGTACTGATAGCCTGGATACGTGTCCGGCAGCGCGCCCATGTCGCACGCACCCTGCACGTTATTCTGACCGCGCACCGGGTTCACGCCGACATGCGCTTTACCCAGATTTCCGGTCAGCATCGCGAGGCTGGTCAGGGAACGCACGGTTTCCACGCCCTGATAGAACTGGGTGACGCCCATGCCCCACAGAATGGCGGCGGTTTTGGCCCCGGCGTACATGCGTGCGGCCTGGCGGATCGCCTGTGCGCTCACGCCGGTTATCGCCTCTACCGACTCCGGCGTGTAGCCTTCGACAATTTTCCAGTACTCTTCAAACCCTTCCGTACGCGTGGCGACAAACGCCTGGTCGTACAGGTTTTCCTCAATAATGACGTGCCCCATCGCGTTCAACAGCGCGATGTTCGAGCCGTTTTTCAGTGCGATGTGCATATCGGCAATGCGCGCGGTTTCGATTTTGCGCGGATCGCAGACGATGATTTTCGCCCCGTTCTGTTTGGCGCGAATCACGTGGTTCGCGACGATAGGGTGAGAATCCGCCGGGTTATAACCGAAGATAAACACCAGATCGGTGTTATCTATCTCATTGATGGCATTGCTCATTGCGCCATTACCGACCGACTGGTGCAGACCTGCAACCGATGGGCCGTGTCAGACGCGAGCGCAGCAGTCGACGTTATTGGTACCAATAACGGCGCGCGCGAATTTTTGCATCACATAGTTGGTTTCATTCCCCGTCCCGCGTGAGGAGCCGGTGGTCTGAATCGCATCCGGGCCATACTTGGCCTTGATGGCGCTGAGGCGCGTGGCGACATAATCCAGCGCTTCATTCCAGGAGACGGCTTCCAGCTTGCCACCGCGCTCGCGGCGGATCATGGGGGTTTTCAGGCGCGGCGTGAGGATTTGGGTATCGTTAATAAAATCCCAGCCGTAATACCCTTTCAGGCACAGCGTGCCCTGATTGGTTTTACCCTGCGCCGCTTCCGCCCGGACGATTTTGCCGTTATCGACCACCAGGTGGATCTTGCAACCTGAGGCACAATAAGGGCAAACCGTGACGACCTTTTTCATCACTTTGCTCCCGTTAAACAGTTCTTACCTGCCCTTTATGCAGTATCTATGCCATGTTTTTAATAGGGGTATTTCCTGACGTTACGACCGTTTGCGGAGCAAAACCCTGACGAAAAACAGCCAATCGTCAAAATTGACGTGTCGAAAGGGCAGGGATGTGACGTGGATTGAATTTCCGTCACGTCAAAAAGATGTCGGCAAGCCTGAGCGGCGCTGCGCAGGTGAGGGCAATTTGAGATTCCTCCGCTACTCCCGCCAATAGCCAGTTATTACCTTAAGGCCAGTTCACCTGCGAGTCTGGCCTTATGAAACGTTACTCTACCGCCCTGTTATTTGGCTTGCTGACTTTAACCAGCCAGCTGGCGCATGCCGATGTGATTGATGATGCCATTGGCAATATTCAGCAGGCGATCAACGACGCCTATAACCCCGGCAGCAGCCGTAATGACGATGACGACGATCGTTACGATCGCAGCCGTCAAACCGACAGCCGGCAGTACGACGATCGTCGCCGGCAGTTAGAGGATCGACGCCAGCGTTTAGACGAGCGTCAGCGCCAGCTGGATGACGACAGGCGTCGGTTAGAAGAAGATGAGCGTCGTTTAGAGGATGATTACGATCGAGGCTAAAGCCTGGTGGCGCTTCGCTTACGCAGGCCTACAAAACCAGGAGCATAGGCCGGGTAAGGCGCAGACGCCACCCGGCAGAACTCAGTCGAGAACCAAAACCATCCCGTCATATCCCGCTTCAATGCCGTCCGGCAGCGGGTTATCCATCATCCACGCGTCAAACTGATGGCTGATATGCGTCAGGATCACCTGCGGACAGCCAATCACCTCGTTCAGGGCCATCACCGTATTTAAATCACAGTGGTTACGCGGCGTCTCCGGACGTGGTTCATGGCTACAGTCGATAATTATCGCCTGCGGCTGGTTGTTAAGCAGAAACGTCACCGTTTTATCCGGCAGTCCGGCGGTATCAGACAGCCACGCCACGCGGCTGTGGGCGGACTCCAGCAGATAGCCAAACGTGAGTTTAGAATGGTTGAGCGGCAGCGGCGTCACCCGCAGGCCCTGTAGCTCAAACATCACGAACGGCTCGACCGTGTGGCTGAAATCCAGGATGCCCGGATGTTTGAACAGATCGTCACAGCCTGCCTCGTCTGGCGGACCGTAGACGGGAATGGTGGCGCCTACGCCCCAGCGCAGAGGGAAAAGCCCCTGAACGTGATCCATATGATAATGGGTAAGCAAAAACTGCTGGAAGCTGCCCGCAGGCCAGTCGTCCATCAGGTGCGGAATACCCGCGTCCAGCAAGGTGACCGCATCGTTGAATTTGACCGCCGCGCTACAGGGGCGACGGCGATAATTTTCCTGCAAGCGCGCCCTTCGGCACGCGGCACAGTCGCAGCCAAACACCGGCACCAGCTGCGCGCTTCCGGTTCCCGTTAACGTGATGGTCAGACTCATAACGCACCTCTACAGCGGTTTGGTGAAGCGGAAATGACTTTGCGTATACCCTTCACGAACATAAAAACGGTGCGCATCCACGCGCTTTACGCTGGTGGAAAGCTCAGTCAGCTCGGCACCTGCCTGCCTCGCGATGTCCTCTGCCCAGGCCAGCAGCTGGCTGCCCACTTTCAGTCCGCGCGCCTGCGGCATCACCACCAGCTCCTGGATCTCGCCGATCCAGCGGGCATGGTGCAGGTGAAACTGCATGTGCAGGCCGATCATGCCGATGACCTGCCCGTCCAGCTCGGCAAGCTGGTAGCGCATATTGTGATCCTGAAGGTTGGCCAGAAATCCGGCGTGAAACGCCTGGTGATCGAACTCTGCCTGCTTCAGTTCACAGATCAGGGCGTAAACAATTTGTGCATCGTCGGCGGTGGCGGGGCGAAGCTGGCAGTCAGGCATGCTGTCTCTCCTTCTGGCGAATAAGCGATAAAAAGGTCTCGACTGACTGTAGCAAACTTCCGTCGTTATTGAGGACGTGACAACCCGATGGGGTGTAGCGCGCCGCACGTTCCAGCCGCTGGTCGATCTCACGCGCATTTTCGCGCCCCCGGCTTTGCAGGCGGCTGCGCAGAATATCCGGAGAAACCTGCAAACAGACCGGCAGCAGCGCCGCTTCGTACCGGGCTATGGCCTGCGGCAGATGCGCGCGTGAACCGTTGACCAGCACGTCGAAGCCCGCGTGCAGCCAGAGGTCGATCTCGATGCCGACGCCGTAATAAAAGCCGTTCGCGTGCCAGCTCAGCGCCAGCAAGTTTTGCCCGGCGCGGGTAAAAAACTCCTGCTCGCTCAGGGCGATATGGTTTTCACTCCCGGCGTTCGCCGCGCGGGTAATGTAGCGGTGCGCCACCAGCAGCTGTGAATGTTCCCGCTGCCGTAACGCCGACAGCAGGCTGTCCTTCCCGGAGCCGGACGGGCCCATTAACCAGATGAGTCTTCCCATCAGAACACCCTTTTTCCCTGACGCCAGACGTGGTCGATATGAATGTGCTCGCCCTTACGGTGCGCCAGCACCAGATCCGCCCGTTTGCCTTCGGCAATCTCACCGCGATCGTGAAGGTTGAGCGCGCTGGCCGGGTTTTTCGTCACCAGACGGATCGCCTGCGGCAGCGTAAAGCGGTTATCTTCGTCGTCCGCGACGCGGAAGGCCGCGTCCAGCAGGCTGGCGGGGTAATAGTCAGATGAGAAGATATCCAGCAGGCCGAGCGAGGCCAGCGAGCTTGCCGCCACGTTGCCGGAGTGCGAGCCGCCGCGCACGATGTTCGGCGCGCCCATCAGCACGTTCATACCGTGATTACGGGAGGCTTCAGCCGCCTCGAACGTGGTGGGAAATTCGGCGATCACGCTGCCAAGCTGGTGGGATTCTCGCACGTGATCGTGCGTGGCGTCGTCATGGCTGGCCAGCGCGATATTCCGGTCGCGGCACATCGCGGCAATGGAGAGGCGGTTCGGCTGCGACCACCGGGCTGCCAGCGCCAGCTGCTCTTCTTCATAGCGCGCCATCTCCGCATCGCTGAGAGAATACTTGCCCTGATAGTATTCGCGATATTTTTCAATGTTGGCGAACTGGCGCTGCCCCGGGGAGTGATCCATCAGCGAAACCAGCGACACCGGCTCGCGCCCGACCAGCTTTTCAAACAGCGGCAGCGTGGTGTGGTGCGGTAGCTCGCAGCGCAGGTGCAGGCGGTGCTCGGCGCGGTTGAGGCCGCGCTTTTGCGTCTCTTCCACGGCGTTGATCATCTTTTCCAGATTTTCCAGACGATCGCCGCCGTCGCGCACGTCGCCGATCGCCACCGCGTCCAGCACCGTGGTGATACCGCTGGCGACCATCAGCGCGTCGTGGCTGCTCATCGCCGAATGGGCGGGCCAGTCCACCTTCGGGCGGGGAGTGAAGAATTTGTCCAGATTATCGGTATGCAGCTCAATCAGCCCCGGCAGCAGCCAGCCGCCTTCGCCGTCCATCGCCTCCGGGGAGCTGCTCTGGGTTTCGGCAAACGCGCGGATGACGCCGTCCCGGACCTCAACCGAGCCGTTCACGACCTCATTTTCCAGCACCAGCCTGACGTTATTGATAATCATACGTTTGTCCCCATTGGGTGCAGCCTGTCCGCCACGCGATTGCGGACGGCGTCGTCGTGGAAGATCCCGACGATCGCCGCGCCGCGCGCTTTGGCCTGTTCGATCAGATCCATCACCGCTGCGCTGTTTTTAGCGTCGAGCGAGGCGGTGGGTTCATCGAGGAGTAAAATCGGATAGTCGACAATAAAGCCGCGCGCGATGTTCACGCGCTGCTGTTCGCCACCGGAAAAGGTCGACGGGGCAAGGTGCCACAGACGCTCCGGCACGTTGAGGCGCGTCAGCAGGCTGGCGGCTTTAGCGGCACAGGTTTTGCGCGGGACGCCAATATCCAGCAGGGGCTGCATCACCACGTCCAGGGCGGAGATCCGCGGGATCACCCGCAGAAACTGGCTGACCCAGCCGATCGTTGTACGGCGCACTTCCAGTACTTTGCGCGCAGGGGCCTGGACCAGATCGATCCATTCATTGTTATGGCGAATATGGATATGGCCTTCGTCCGGTAAATAGTTAGCGTACAGGGAACGCAGCAGAGTGGATTTCCCGCTGCCGGAGTGGCCATGCAGCACCACGCATTCGCCGCCGCTGACCTCTAACGAGGCATTTTGCAGTACCGGCAGGCGGACGCCGTTTTGCTGGTGGAGCACAAAGGTCTTACTGACATTTTCAACGTGGATCATTTTGGCCTCGCGATTCGTTTTGCCGGGTGGCGGCTTCGCCTTACCCGGCCTACAAGTGCGGTGTTCGTTTTGCCGGGTGGCGGCTTCGCCTTACCCGGCCTACAGGTGCGCTGTTCGTAGGCCGGGTAAGCGCAGCGCCACCCGGCAACAGCACCCTCAGTTCTGCAACACCGACGACACCAGCAGCTGGGTGTACGGATGATGTGGATCGTCGAGCACGCGGTCGGTCAGCCCACTTTCCACCACCTGGCCCTGCTTCATCACCAGCAGACGGTCCGCCAGCAGCCGCGCAACGCCCAGATCGTGGGTGACAATCACCACCGCCAGGTTCAGCTCCACCACCAGGCCGCGCAACAGGTCGAGCAGGCGCGCCTGCACGGAGACGTCCAGCCCGCCGGTCGGTTCATCCATAAACACCAGCTTCGGATGGGTGACCAGATTGCGGGCAATCTGCAAGCGCTGCTGCATGCCGCCGGAGAAGGTCGTTGGCAGGTCGTCGATGCGTGAGGCGGGGATCTCCACCTCCTCCAGCCAGCGCTGCGCGGTGGCGCGGATGTTGCCGTAATGGCGTGCGCCGGTGGCCATCAGCCGTTCGCCGATATTGCCTCCCGCCGACACCTGACGGCGCAGGCCGTCCATCGGATGCTGATGCACCACGCCCCACTCGGTGCGCAGCAGGCGGCGGCGCTCGGCCTCGCTCATGGCGTACAGGGATTTGCCTTCATACAGAATGTCGCCGTTCTGCGGCGTCAGGCGCGCGGAGATAGACTTCAGCAGGGTGGTTTTACCGGAGCCGGACTCGCCGACAATGCCCAGCACTTCGCCCGGCCACAGCTCAAACGACACGTCGCTGAAGCCTTTGCCCGGCGCATAAAGGTGAGTCAGGTTATTAACCGAAAGCAGCGGTTTCATTGGCCGTTCGCCTCGCTCTGTTGGCGGCAGTAATCGGTGTCGGAGCAGACAAACATTCGTTTGCCCGTGTCGTCCAGCACCACTTCATCCAGATAACTGTGCTTTGAACCGCAGATGGCGCACGGCTCGTCCCACTCCTGCACCGTAAATGGGTGATCGTCAAAATCCAGGCTTTCGACACGCGTATACGGCGGTACGGCGTAAATGCGTTTTTCACGTCCGGCACCAAAGAGTTGCAGGGCAGGCATCATGTCCATCTTCGGGTTATCGAATTTCGGGATCGGCGACGGATCCATCACGTAGCGGCCGTTCACCTTCACCGGGTAGGCGTAGGTGGTGGCGATATGGCCGAAGCGGGCGATGTCTTCATACAGTTTGACCTGCATGATCCCGTACTCTTCCAGGGCATGCATGGTGCGGGTTTCGGTTTCCCGAGGCTCGATAAAGCGCAGCGGCTCCGGGATCGGCACCTGGAAAATTAAAATCTGATCTTCGGTCAGCGGAGTTTCCGGGATGCGGTGGCGGGTCTGGATCAGCGTCGCATCCTCGGTTTTCTCTGTGGTGTTGACGCCCGTTACGCGCTTAAAGAAGTGGCGGATCGACACGGCGTTGGTGGTGTCGTCTGCCCCCTGGTCGATGACCTTCAGCACGTCCGCTTCGCCGATCACGCTGGCGGTGATCTGAATGCCGCCCGTGCCCCAGCCGTACGGCATCGGCATTTCACGGCCACCGAACGGCACCTGATAGCCGGGGATCGCCACTGCTTTAAGAATGGCGCGGCGGATCATGCGTTTCGTTTGCTCATCCAGATAGGCAAAGTTGTAGCCGCTTAAGTTAGCCATTGGCGCGCTCCCGTTGCAGGCGTTTCAGCAATTCCAGTTCGGCCTGGAAATCGACGTAGTGCGGCAGCTTGAGGTGCGAGACAAAGCCTGCGGCCTCAACGTTATCCGCGTGGGCCAGCACGAACTCTTCGTCCTGTGCCGGGCCGGAGACTGGCTCGCCGTAGTCCGGCGCCTGGAGCGCACGGTCAACCAGCGCCATCGCCATCGCCTTACGCTCGCTCAGGCCGTACACCAGCCCATAGCCGCGGGTAAAGTGCGGATCTTCATTGTCTGGCGCGACAAAACCGTTGACCATTTCACATTCGGTCATCAGCAGTTCGCCGATGTTCACCGCAAAACCCAGCTCTTCGGGCACAATGTCGATGTCGAGATAGCCGCTGCGGATCTCTGCCGCGAACGGGTGGTTGCGCCCGTACCCACGCTGTGTGGAGTAGGCCAGCGCCAGCAGATACCCTTCGTCGCCGCGCATCAGCTGTTGCAGGCGGGACGAGCGTGAGCACGGGTAGACCGGCGGCGTGCGGGTGATGTCATCCGGTGTGCTGCCGGTGTCCTCCTCCGCCTTCGCCAGCCCCTGGTTTGCCAGCAGGCTAAAAACGTGCGGAGAGGCGTCTTGTTCAGCGTCAGAGGCGCTGAGCTGAGGGGGTTCGCCGTTCGCCAGCAGCGTGAAGTCCAGCAGACGATGGGTGTAGTCGTAGGTCGGGCCAAGGAGCTGGCCGCCGGGAATGTCTTTGTACACCGCTGAAATGCGGCGCTCTAAACGCATTTCAGCCGTGTTCACCGGCTCGCTCACCGCCAGCTTCGCCAGCGTAGTGCGGTAGGCGCGCAGCAGAAAGATAGCTTCCACGTTATCGCCGCTGGCCTGTTTCAGCGCCAGAGCTGCCAGCTCGCGGTCCGCGATACCGCCTTCGGTCATTACGCGGTCGACGGCCAAATTTAACTGCTGTTCAATCTGGGCGACGCTCAGCTCGGGAAGTGCGTCATCCCCCCGGCGTCTGTGCTCCTGTAAGGCATGGGCGGCGGCGATCGCCTTTTCCCCCCCTTTGACGGCAACGTACATCAGCACACCTCCACGTGAGTGGTCCGCGGGATCGCCAGCAGGCGTTCGCCGCAGGTCAGGATCAGGTCAATGCCGAGCGGGAACGGGTGCGGACGCTCGGTCAGCTCATGGATGATGCACTCCGGCAGTTGGGGCGCGACCATCCGCTCGTCGGCGATGCCTGCGCCCGTCAGGCGAAGCATGCGGCCACCGCTCAGGCTGGAGACCTGCAAAATCAGCGTGGCGCTGGTTTCCGGTGCGACGGCGCTGCCTTCGCTCAGGGCGTTAAGCTGTTCATGGCTGATCTGTTCGTCGGCCACGGCAAAGACCGCCTGCTGGGGCTGCTCGACCAGCGGCGCGCTGGTGTGAAAGCGCAGATTCTGGCTGGCGATATCGTTCAGCAATGCGCCTGACAGCCATACCGGGGTGTCGTTGTCCGCCAGCGTCAGCAGCACGCTGGTAGAGGCGAGGTTCAGCGGCAGCCAGCCCTGCGAAAGCTGGTGCAGCGAGACGATCACGCCGGGCTCGCTCATGGCCTTCAGCAGGCGACGGAAACTTTGTTGGGCATCCTGGACGGCCAGGGTAAAGGCAGGTTGAAGCGTCATGCGTTGTCTCCGCGAACGAGCGTAAAGAAGTCGACCCGGCTGGTGTTCACTTCGGCCTGACGCGCGGCAAGGCGTGCGGCGCGGTCAGCTTCCAGCGGGGCAATAAGGGTTTCCATTAACGTCTGGAAATGCGGGTGTTCCTGTAAAAGCGCGTCGATCACCGCGCAGCGCTCGGCGTGCGTTTTGTCGCGCCCAAGTACGTAGCTGTAACCCAGCGTGCCGCTGTTAAGGCGGATCACCGCGCGGGTGAGAGTGGCATCGCCAGCGAAGAAGCGCTCGCCGGTGCCGCCCATGCGTGCCTGGATCTGCACCAGGCCGATCTCCGGCGCGCGGATCGTGTCGTAGTCCGGCGTCAGGCCGAGAGCGTTCATGCGGGCGGCCAGCGCAGCAGGCTGGCTGTGGGCCAGCACGCGCATCCAGCGCTGACGAGTGGAGGTGTCGAAGTGCATTCAGTGCTCCATGGTGAATTCAATCATGTCGGCGCGGGTCAGGCTGACGGAGTATTCCGTTGCGTTGACCTCGCCGTCACGGTGGTTGAGGGTGCGCACGCAGAGCAGCGGGGCCATATTGGGAATTTCGAGCACCTTGCTCTCTTTCGCCTGCGCGCGACGGGCGCTGATGCGCGTCTGGGTGCGTTTGAGCGCGATACCCGTCGCGTCCTGAAGAAAATCATGCAGGGAACCGCTGGCAAAGTTTTGCAGCACGGGCCAGAGGGTGAGGTCCGCGAAGTAATGGTCAATCTGGCAGACCGCCACGCCGTTGACCCGGCGCAACGTGCGCAGGTGTACGACGTTGTCACCCTCCTGAATCCCGAGCGCGTCCGCCACGTGGCGGGAGGCCGGGCGCAGGACCGAAAGCAGTTTTTCGCTGGTAGGATGGCTGCCCTGATCGAGCAGGTTCTGGCTAAAACGCGCCTGGGCGTTGAGCGGGTAGTCAAACGGGCGCATCAGCACCAGCACGCCGACGCCCTGACGGCGCTGGACCCAGCCGCGCTCGACCAGCTGGTCAATGGCGCGGCGCAGGGTGTGGCGGTTCACTTCGTAGCGGTCGGCAAGCTGCTGCTCGGCGGGCAGGTAGTCACCGCAGCGGTAATGCGTGCGCAGCTCCACTTCGAGCCTGGCCGCAATCTCTTGCCAGCGGGTGGGGTAACTGGTCGGATGTCTGGATAAGTGCATACCAATCAAAGCCTCGCTTATCAGATGAAGTGCTTACGCAAGCGTTGAGAGAGGAAATCCAGCAGGCTGACGGTGACGATGATAAGCACCATCAGGGCGCAGGTTTGCTGGAACTGGAAACCGCGAATCGCTTCCCACAGCGTGACGCCAATCCCGCCTGCGCCCACCATGCCGACCACGGTGGCGGAGCGAACGTTGGACTCGAAGCGGTACAGCGAGTAGGAGATGAGCAGCGGCATCACCTGCGGCAGGACGCCGTAGAGGATCTCTTCGATTTTGTTGGCGCCGGTTGCGCGAATGCCTTCCACCGGGCCGGGCTCAATGGCTTCAACCGCTTCCGAGAGCAGCTTGGAGAGCACGCCGGTGGTGTGGATGAACAGCGCCATCACGCCCGCGAACGGCCCCAGACCGACGGCCACCACGAACAGCATCGCAAAGACCATTTCGTTGATGGCGCGGCAGGCGTCCATCAGGCGACGCATCGGCTGGTATACCCACCACGGCACGATGTTCTCGGCGCTCATCAGGCCGAAGGGAATGGAGAGAATGACGGCGAGGGCGGTGCCCCAGACGGCGATTTGCAGGGTGATCGCCATTTCACCGAGGTAGTCCTGCCACTGGCTGAAGTCCGGCGGGAAGAAGTCGGCGGCGAAGGTCGCCATATTGCCGGAATCTTTGAAGAGCAGCAGCGGATCCATCTCTGCGCCTTTCCAGGAGATAACCAGCACCGCCAGCAGAATGGCCCAGCTTATGAGCGAGAACCAGCTGCGCTTCGGCGGCGGGAGGGTGATGGTTTGCATGTTTGACTCCGTGGGTCTTTGTGTGCCGGATGGCGCGACGCTTATCCGGCCTACGATCCAAAATGTAGGCCCGGTAAGCGCAGCGCCACCGGGCGAAAAGCGTTACTGCACCGCTTTATTCACGCTGGTCATTGCGCCGAGCGCGGCGGTCAGGCGGTCGAGATCGTCCAGCTGCGCCTGAAGCTCAGAGACCTTGCTGGTTTTCTCTTCTTCCTTGAGCCCTTTGTTGTCCTTCACGCCCTGCATTTGTTTAAACAGCGCCAGCTGGCGAATCGGCACCAGCTGCAAATCGCTGGACGCGCGGAACGGTGCCCAGCCCAGGCGCGCCAGCACCGCTTTCTCTTCCGGCGTTTTGCCGTAGTTCATAAAGAAGTCGTAGACCTTGTCCTTGGTGCTTTCGGAGAGGTTTTTACGCCACACGATCGGGTCGCCCGGGATCAGCGGTGATTTCCAGATCACCTTCAGCGCTTTCAGCTTGTCCGGCGCGGAGGTCTTCAGCTTGTCGAGGTTTTCGGTGTTGTTAGTCGCAACGTCTACCTGCTTGTTCGCTACGGCCAGGGCGTTGGTTTCGTGGCCGGCGTTGACCGTGCGCTTGAAGTCGCTGGCGGAGATGTTGTTTTTCGCGAAGACGTAGTAGCCCGGCACAAGGAAGCCAGACGTGGAATTCGGATCGCCGTTACCAAAGGTCAGCTCTTTGCGTTTGGCGATCATGTCGTTAAGGGTGTTGATCGGGCTGTCTTTGTTGACGATCAGCACGCTCCAGTAGCCCGGGGAGCCATCTGCCGCAACGGTCTGGGCAAAGACCTGGCCGTTGGCGCGGTCCACCGCTTCCATGGCAGAGAGGTTGCCGTACCACGCGATGTCCACTTTGTTGAAGCGCATTCCCTGGATGATGCCCGCGTAGTCCGGGGCGAAGAAGGCGTTCACTTTGATCCCCAGTTTGGTTTCCATATCTTTCAGGAACGGTTCCCACTGCGGCTTCAGGTTTTGCTGTGATTCCGTTGAAATGATGCCAAAGTTCAACGCTTTTTCCTGCTCTTCGGCGTAGGCCGGGCTTAACAGGGTGCTGATGCTGAACATGCTGGTGAAGGCCAGCGCGGCAACGGCTTTGTAGTTCATTTCCATTCCTCGTTATCGGGGCGTTAAGCAGCCTGCGCGCGTTCTTCGACGCGGTTTACGCTGCGGTAGAGATGATCAAAACGTTCGTTATCAAACTGGTGGCTGGCGCCATCGAAGAACACGTGGCCCTGACGCAGGGCGACGATGCGCTCGCAGTAGCGCAGGGCGTAATCCACCTGATGCAGCGTCACCACCACGGTGATGCCGTCGTTCTGGTTGATGTCGCGCAGGGTTTCCATCACGATGCGGGCCGACTCCGGATCCAGCGAGGCGATGGGCTCATCGGCCAGAATGATTTTGGCTTTCTGCATCAGGGCGCGGGCGATGGCGACGCGCTGCTGCTGCCCGCCGGACAGCGTGGACACGCGCTGGTGGGCGAAATGCGCCATGCCGACGCGAGTCAGCGCCAGTAAGGCTTCTTGTTTCTGGGAAGGGGAGAACCAGCGCAGGCAGGTACGCCAGAACGGGGTGCTGCCGAGCGCGCCAATCAGCACGTTCTCGAGCACCGTCAGGCGGTTCACCAGGTTGAACTGCTGAAAGATGTAGCCCGTCTGGGCGCGGCTTTTACGAATATCGCTCGCCAGACGGCCCGCATGCTGCACGGTGTTACCCAGCAGCTCGACGCGGCTTTCCGGCGTTTTGTCACAGGTGATAAGGCCGCTTAAGTGGCGCAGAAGGGTAGATTTTCCTGAACCGGACGGCCCCAGCAGCGCTACCATTTCGCCCTGCTGGACGGTCAGATCAACGGCATGCAGCGCCTTGTTGTGATTGAAGGTTTTGCTCAGTTTCTCGACGCGGATGACAGTGTGCATGTGCTGGGCCTCACGATAAATGTGGCCTCATGCTGGCGCATCAATATGACATTTGGGTTAAGTCTCGGTTGCGGAAAGTTGAAGAGTTGAGGGGGATTTGATGACAATCACCGTAGGCCCGGTCAGCGCAGCGCCACCGGACGCTGTTGCCGGATGCGCTGCGCTTATCCGGCCTACGATTTAACGACGTTAATCATCCACGGCACGCCGTATTTATCGGTCACAGTACCGAAACCGTGCGCCCAGAAGGTTTCCTGCCAGGCCATTTCGATATTCCCGCCATCGGCAAGGTTGTCGAACCAGCGCTTGCCTTCCGACACATCCTGGGTGTCGAGCACCAGCGTGAAACCCGCGTATTGCGCGCTGCTGCCAGGCGGTATCCCGTCGCTCATCATAATATCGCTGCCCGCGATGCGGACGTTAGAGTGGGCGATGGCGGAATCCGGGAACTGCATGCCTGACGGACAGCCTTCTTCGCTGTTTTCGTCTTTAGGCATTTCGCCGAAGGTGATTTTGTAGAGGAGTTCTGCGCCGACGGCCTGCTGATAGAAGGCGGTGGCCTCCGCACAGTTGCCGGCGAAAGAGATGTAGGGACTTAACGGCATAATCTTTACCTCACGTAGGAAAAGCCCGTTAAGTGTAGTTCCCGAACGCCCGGTAAGCGAAGCGTCACCGGGCGGGTAAATCAGTTCTTTTTCACGAACTCAGATTTCAGTTTCATCGGACCGAAGCCGTCAATTTTGCAGTCGATATTATGATCGCCTTCAACCAGACGGATATTTTTGACTTTAGTGCCGATCTTCAGCATGGAGGAGCTGCCTTTTACCTTCAGATCTTTCACAACGGTAACGCTGTCGCCGTCCGCCAGCAGATTGCCGTTCGCGTCTTTTACGATCGGCGTATCGCTGTCCTGCTCTGGCTCCGCATCGTTCCATTCATGAGCGCATTCCGGGCAAACGAACATGCCGTTGTCTTCATAGGTATATTCAGAATTGCATTTCGGGCAGTGGGGAAGTTGCATGTTGGTATCCTCAAAAGTGTTAACACGCTGGAAAATGCCAGCTAAATGACGGCAGTATGCCGAAAAAAGGCAGCGAGTATAACGCAAATCCCCACTTTTGTCGGTGATATTGTTTAAGGAAAATAGTGGGCCAGCGCGCCAGAGATGACGCGTACCGTCAGTGAATAAAAAGAAGCGTATGCCCTGAACGGCAGAGAGCGAAGGGATGTTAAATATATCGAATATTTTATTACAGCAAATTGCTACGCTGGGCCATTTCGGATAAGGTGAAGGAACAAGCCGTTATTTATCTCCCTCTCTGAGGCCATACATCTTTTGGCGTCAGGGAATACCTCTCTTTTTTGGTGGGTAAATAACGATGATATATCCTGATGTTTCCTGAAAATGCGTTTTGTCTATTCACTTTTGGCTTTCTGGCCAGAGGGACGTTTTACACGTATTACAAGTCAGGATTTAAATTCTCATTACCTTCAGTTAGTTGTATTAAATGAACATGTTTTCCATACGTGTTCATATAAGCCTGAAAAGTATAATTAAAACAATGTGGCTTAATAAAAGTAATAAATTTGCGTTAAGGAAAGGCTTTTATCATGCACACACAGACCATATTTGAATTAAGCCAGGAAGCTGAACGTTTGTTACAGCTCGCGCTGAACAATCTTGATTCATTAAAATCAATGCCGATTGCAAAGCTGGATAGCACAGCCGCTGCCATGAGCGGCGTTAATAACAACGTTTTGCCATTACATTTTAGCGCCCGGGGCGTCGACGCGCAGCAGGCGATGCTGAATAACGAATTACGCAAAATAACCCGCCTCGAAATGGTGCTGGCGATTGTGGGTACCATGAAGGCGGGAAAATCGACCACCATTAATGCGATTGTGGGCACTGAAGTACTGCCGAACCGCAATCGTCCGATGACGGCACTTCCCACGCTGATCCGCCACACGCCGGGCCAGAAGGAGCCGGTGCTGCATTTTTTGCACGTTTCGCCTATTGATACCCTGATCTCCCAGCTACAGAAGAAGTTGTGCGATAACGATCGCGGCAAGCTGGCACGGCGGCTGGAGATCGACAAGGACATGAATACGCTGCTGGAGCGCATCGAAAGAGGCGAGGCGTTTGAAAAACACCACCTCGGCGCGGAGCCCATCTTTCATTGTCTGAAAAGCCTGAACGATCTGGTGCGGCTTTCCCAGGCGCTGGGCGTTGAGTTTCCTTTTTCTGAGTATGCCGCGATTGAACATATACCGGTGATTGAGGTGGAGTTTATGCACCTCGCCGGTCTGGATGCGCACCTGGGGCAACTGACGCTGCTCGACACGCCGGGGCCGAACGAGGCCGGTCAGCCGCACCTGCAAAAAATGCTTAGCGAACAGCTGGCGCGCGCCTCCGCCGTGCTGGCGGTGATGGACTATACCCAGCTTAAATCCATTTCTGATGCAGAGGTTCGTCAGGCAATTTCGGCGGCGGGGAAATCCGTGCCGCTTTATGCCCTGGTCAATAAATTCGACCAGAAAGATCGTAACAGCGACGATGAAGAGCAGGTGCGGGCGATGATTTCCGGCACGCTGATGAAAGGTAATATCTCTCCAGGGAAAATTTATCCGGTCTCGTCCATGTGGGCCTATCTGGCGAACCGTGCCCGCTATGAGATGAACTTCCACGGGCGGCTACCCGATCATCAGGATCAGCCCTGGGTGCAGGATTTTGCCGAGGCTGCGCTGGGTCGCCGCTGGCGAACGGCCGATCTGGACGATATTGACCATATTCGCCATGCGGCGGATCTGCTGTGGGAGGATTCGCTGTTCGAACAACCGATCCGTAAATTGATTTACGCGGCTTACGCCAACGCCTCGCTGTTCGCGCTGCGGTCGGCCTCGCATAAGCTGCTCAATTATGCGCAAAACGCCAGAGAATACCTGGATTTTCGCCATCAGGGACTGACGGTCGCCTTTGATGAGCTGGAACGGAATATTACACGCCTGGAAGAGGATATGGCGATGCTGCATCAGCGGCAGAGCGTGGTGGGCGATGAAGTCCAGCATGAAGTAGAAGAGGCGCTCAACGCAACGGACGCATTCCTGCTTCGTCAGAAAGGTGAGCTTCACCAGGCGCTGGCCGACATCTTTAGCCGCCCGTCTGTTCTTGATTTAGCGGGAGGCGACCCAGCCCGTTTGTGTGCAGACGACGCGGATGCGATCCAACAGCTGGTGCTTGACGATGAAGGGCAGGCGCAGATTGTGCTGAGTAAGATCCGATCGTCATGCGAGCGGATTATGCTGGATGCGCAGAGCAAAATTGGCCGGGAGCTGGCGTTACGCTTCGATCAGCTGGAATCCACGCTGGCCCGATCGCTGAATGAGGCGATGCGCCCCATCGAGACGCGAATAAAAGAACAGCTCAGTCATGCCGGCTTTCGGGCGCGGATTAGCTTTCCGGCGTTTCAGGCAAACCAGCTTAATTTCAATACGCGCGGCCTGTTTAATGATGCCATTGTGCAGGATATCCCTCCCGCCACTCCGCCAACAGGGGCGGGCAGCGTGCGCGATACCGTCGCGCGCTGGCTCAATCATCCCGGCTGGGGCTGGGAAGAGTACGTGGTGACGCGCACCCGATATGTTATCGACATCGCTCAGCTCCGTGGCAAATTTACGCAGCACACCGATCAGTTTTGCGATCAAATCCGTAAAGCTTTGGCCGCGCAGGTCGATGTCTCTGTTACGGCGGGTATGGCAACGTTCTTTGCGGAGTTTTCGTTATGCCTGACCGGGTTACAGGAAAGCTTGCGTGATAGCCTTGCCGTGCGGCAGCAGAATGAGCACTCAACCCGAGCGCTTAGCCAGTTGTTGAAGCAAAGTATGACCACTGCGGCGTGGATTCAGGAAGATACCCGACTGTTACGCGATGATATTCAAACCCTTTTCGCGGCAGAGCAACCATGACAACACGGCTACTGGACGGTCCCGGGCGGACGCTGGAGTGTATTCATCCAAAATTTATGGTCGATTTGGTCCAGGGGGCGGATGCTGCACGTCACTCTCTTCTGGGGCCACAGCAGCTGCAATTTCGTGAGCGTTTGACGCAGGAGATTGTTACGCAGACCCGGCTGCGGCCGTGGGCAATGGCGGGAATGCTCAACGAAAATGCAGCACTACGGCTGGGGCTGGCGGAGAAACTGGTCGGTATGCTCGACCCCGGACATCTTGCGCTGACCCGTATGGCCGACAGGCTGGTAGCCCTGCGCCAGCAGGTTAATCCACGCATCTCTCAGTCTCCCGGATTGTTGCAACAGTACGAAGCGCTCTCCGCCCATTTCAACCAGCGTGCCGCCTATAAAGAGAAAGCGCTCGCGCAGCGCGGCCTCATAGTTCAGGCGGGTGAGCACAGCGAACAAATTTTTACCCGCTGGCGAGCCGGGCAGTATGACGGCTGGTCGCTGGCTGGCCGCTGCTTTATCGCGCTGGAAGAGTTGCGCTGGGGCGCTTTTGGCGATGCCTGTCGTCTGGCGAATGGCGATGTGGCGGCCATGCTGAAAGATAACCTGCGCAGCATGGCCGCAAACTATCTGGCCCAGGGAATTGATGCCTCTCCCACGACCCGGCATTTTTACCATCAGTGGCTGTCCACGCCCGCCTCTCCTGGCCTGCTGGAATATAAAGGTATGCTGGGCTGGCTGGGGGACTGGTGTCAGGCGGATAAACATCCGGTAAGCTGGTCAGTGACGCAGAGCTGGCAAACGGTGGCGCTGGGCATGCCGAGACTCTGTTCGGCAAAACGGCTGGTGGATGGCATGGTGGAAGAGATGTTTGGTGCGTGATTGCCCCCTCTTTTAAGGAGGGGGCGAACGGCTTAGTGGTGCATTTCTACCGCTTTAGGTTCTGCCTGGGTCTCAGGCACATGGCCAAAGCGTCTGGCGTACAGCGCCGTGATGATCGGGACCAGAATCGCCGTCACAATCACGCTGGCGGCAACCAGGGCCGTGGCGGACGCGGCAACCGGTTCAAAGGCCGGGTTAATCTGGGCGATAATCACCGGGTTGGCTACCGCAGCGCCTGCGGCTGAAGAAGCGGCCACGCCCGCGGTTCCGTTGCCGCCCCCGATGACGCGGTCTGCGATAATCAGCGGAATACCCGTGATGACGATGACGGCAACACCCAGCACAATACCCAGCAGGCCGGTTTCCAGAATTACGTTCAGGTTGATGGTATTGCCCAACGCGAAGCCGAAGAACGGGATCAGTACCGGGGTGGCTTTGCTGAAGAAATCGCGCAGATCGTGATCGAGATTGCCCAGCGCAAAGCCAATCAGGAACGGCAGGATCGCCCCGACAAAGTGGTGTGGTTCAAAAGAGGCAAGGCCGGCAGAACCCAGAATCAACATGGTCATCAGCGGACCCGATTCCAGGGACATCAGCACGAACGCACCCGATTCTTCTTTGGTACCATATTGATTCATCAGGCTGGCATAAAGACCGCCGTTGGTCATATCCATTGCGGAGACAATGGCCAGAACGGATAATCCGGCGAAGAAGCCGGTCTGAATGCCATTCTCCGGAATGAACATCGCACAGATCATGGCAACGACCCAGGCGACCGCAATTTTGGTAATGACCAGCGTCCCTGATTTACGTAATACCGTACCTGTTGCACGCAAGTTAATAGACGCGCCGATACAAAAGAACCAGACTGCCAGAATCGGAACCGTTCCGGTAATCATACCTTTTGTAAAACCACCAAAATATGCACCGGTGTTCGGGGCCAGCGTATTTAATATCGCACCAAGTACCAGCGGGACCAGCATCATCCCACCCGGGATGCGTTCTATTGTTGCTTTAATCTTCATCATTAACCCTCACATCTCGCCCGCGTGGCTGGCGGAAATCTCAAAAAATAGATCAACAAATTCAATAAATTGCTCTTTGCGGGGAGCAATCGATTCGTGACTTATGCTGTAAAGCGACATTTAGGCTTTCCGTGTTCCTTCATGTGAAAGCCGTTGAGATATCGTGTTCGGATTTATCATGCGATCTTTGGAATTGCGATTCAATGAAAATAAAACACTGTTTTAGTTATCTTCGTCACATATTGAAAGTAAACAGGAATCCACACTGTTAATAATTAAATTTTGTGTAAATTCGGTGTGAAGAAATGTGATTGTTTTTCGTTTTAATAGGAAGAATAACGGGCGTTAAGATGTGTTTGATAAGGGGGATGAGAATGACCTTATTTATAGTGAATTGACAAAACCTGAAGCCAACTTACGCGCAGGAAAAATATATGTGAAGTTGATCACATATATAAACGCTGGTAGGGTAAAAAGGTCTTTAACTGCCCTGACAGGCGTCAACAGGTTCGGTTGTATCGACATAAAACGTCAATGTAAGTAAACCTGCTACGCTTGAATAAGGAGATTCGCATGGAGCGGATCTCGCGTTCACAGCCTGAAATGCGCTGTGAATTGGACGGGGCTGAGTCTACGAGGAAAGCTATGCTTAGAAGGAAAAAAGTAAAACCCATCACGCTGCGCGATGTCACCATTATTGATGACGCGAAACTGCGCAAAGCGATTACAGCGGCCTCGCTCGGTAATGCGATGGAGTGGTTCGATTTTGGTGTCTACGGCTTCGTTGCCTACGCGCTTGGTAAAGTGTTCTTCCCCGGTGCCGATCCCAGCTTGCAGATGATTGCCGCGCTGGGTACGTTCTCTGTTCCCTTCCTTATTCGTCCTCTCGGTGGCCTGTTCTTCGGCATGCTGGGTGATAAATATGGTCGCCAGAAGATCCTGGCTATTACCATTGTCATCATGTCGATAAGTACATTCTGTATCGGCCTTATTCCGTCCTATGCGACCATTGGTATATGGGCGCCGATCCTGCTGTTGATCTGTAAGATGGCGCAGGGCTTCTCGGTTGGCGGCGAATATACCGGCGCATCGATTTTTGTCGCCGAGTATTCCCCGGACCGTAAACGCGGCTTTATGGGCAGCTGGCTCGACTTTGGCTCGATTGCCGGGTTCGTCATGGGCGCAGGGGTTGTGGTTCTGATCTCGACCGTCGTCGGTGAACAGAACTTCCTCGACTGGGGCTGGCGTATTCCGTTCTTCCTGGCGCTGCCGCTGGGCATCATCGGTCTTTACCTGCGCCACGCTCTGGAAGAGACGCCTGCGTTCCAGCAGCACGTTGAAAAGCTGGAGCAGGGCGACCGCGAAGGGTTGCAGGACGGTCCGAAAGTGTCGTTCAAAGAGATTGCGACCAAACACTGGCGCAGCCTGCTGACCTGTATCGGTCTGGTGATTTCCACCAACGTGACCTACTACATGCTGCTGACCTACATGCCGAGCTACCTGTCGCATAACCTGCACTACTCGGAAGATCACGGCGTGCTGATTATTATCGCCATCATGGTGGGTATGCTGTTCGTGCAGCCGATTATGGGCCTGCTGAGTGACCGCTTTGGCCGTAAGCCATTCATCATTCTCGGTAGCGTCGCGCTGTTCGCGCTGGCTATTCCGGCCTTTATCCTGATTAACAGCAACGTGCTGGGGCTGATTTTCGCCGGCCTGCTGATGCTGGCGGTGATCCTCAACTGCTTCATCGGGGTAATGGCTTCTACGCTGCCGGCAATGTTCCCGACGCATATTCGCTACAGCGCGCTGGCGGCGGCCTTTAATATCTCCGTTCTGATTGCGGGCCTGACGCCGACGCTTGCCGCTTCACTGGTGGAGAGCACGCAGAACCTGATGATGCCTGCTTACTATCTGATGGTCATCGCGGTGATCGGCCTGATTACCGGTATTACCATGAAGGAGACGGCGAACCGTCCGCTGAAAGGGGCAACGCCTGCGGCGTCTGATATTCAGGAAGCGAAGGAGATCCTGCGCGAGCACTACGATAACGTAGAGCAGAAGATTGAAGATATAGACGCAGAGATTGAAGAGCTCCAGAAAAAACGTTCTCGCCTGGTTGACCAGCATCCGAGAATTAACGAGTGATAAAAAAACCCGCCGCTGGCGGGTTTTCTTTTATTAGCATCCTGCGGCGATGTAATCCCCGTTGGCGCTAATGGGGATCACCGTCAGGAACAGGACAGTCGCGAACAGGATCAGCACAATCCCTCCGGCAATTTTGACCATCGGCACCATCCAGTTCAGCGAAGAGCCGCCGCCAAACCAGGCGACTGTTCGTTCACGCGCGTAACGTACCGCCAGCGATAGCCCCATAATTGACAGCGCCGTGCCCAGCGACATTGTCATCACAGCAGCAATCCCCCAGCTAACGATGCCGAGCGCATTCGAGAACATCAGGATCATAATTGCCCCGCTGCACGGGCGTGCGCCAATGGCCAGCACCACGCCCAGACGGGTTTTCCAGTCGCTTTTTGCCAGATTCACCCCTACGCCGTGATGGCCGCAGCCACAGCGTTCATCATGCTGGTGAAGCGGCTTGATGGCGTTAATCGCCATTTTGCGCGGACGCAGGCTGCTTAGCGCCTGATAGATGATAAACGCACCGAAGGCGGCAATCAGTACGGCGCTGATTTTCTCGACATACCAACGGCTGGTGCTGATATCCCCTGACGCGAGGTTCAATCCAACCGCCAGGATAAAGACAAAGAGGATCGCGCTGACGCCCTGCATCAGGCTACCGATAAACGGTACGACGCGCGCCGCGAGCTGGCTCTCTTTATTAGTAGTGAGATACGTGGCGACGATAAATTTGCCGTGCCCCGGTCCAACAGCATGGAGTACGCCATAAAGAAATGCACCGTTTAACAACCACAGCCCACCGCTGTACTGATGGTTATTAAGTTGCAGCAGATACATCACCAGATAACGGTGCAGGGCGATCTGGGTGGCGAGGCACCACTGTATAAAAGCATTCCAGTGTGTATGCAGAACAAAACCTGCCGTAAGCAACACCAGCACGGTGAGCCCGGCGGTTGGGATACGCCAGTCTCGATGAAGTCGCTGTGTCGTCATGATGTTGACCCGTGAGAGAAATATTTGCCGCTAGTATAGTGTTCAATTGACTGGATCACACAAGGATCGTCAATGAATTGTGGATAACTCTGTGCGTAAAAGGGTATAAGGCGGGGTTTTGCTGGGGAATACAGCAGTCAGTCATTTTTTTGCAACTTTTCTGTTGCGGTCGCTCGGGAACTCCCTATAATGCGCCTCCATCGACACGGCGGATGTGAATCACTTCACAGACAACGCGGTCGGCTGAAGAGAAAAAATCCTGAAATAACGGGTTGACTCTGAAAGAGGAAAGCGTAATATACGCCACCTCGCGACAGAGCGCTGAAGCGCGTCGCAACTGCTCTTTAACAATTTATCAGACAATCTGTGTG